>ERZ1674246.28-NODE-28-length-46272-cov-9.944090_pt1 | contig 46272 bp, 71 predicted proteins | sample MGYA00581200_ERZ1674246 | MGnify/ENA primary metagenome ERZ1674246 (study PRJEB41354, sample SAMEA4873323) | human saliva metagenome | biome: human-associated habitat [ENVO:00009003]; feature: mouth environment [ENVO:08000002]; material: saliva material... | reverse complement strand
ATCCTGTGTGGCGGGATGGTGGGACTCTGTAGCATTATTCACATTCTTTACGTAATGGGGATGGTGCGCTAACATGTGGGAAGAATTGCTGAGTGTCATTAGCGACCGTCACTATCCGCTAGAGTCTATGCAGGAACGCGTGGCAGGGTACGTTAATCCCGAAACAGGCTGGGACCTGTCGCTAATCAACCCGTGGTTTACTGAACGCGGCTATGAGTTTGTGGGACTACTTGACCTGTTCTCTGAAAATGAACCTAGCGGCGTGTATGTCAATGTTGACGGATACGTCTGGCGTTGTCGCACTAACACCGCTGACAACAGTATCTATTGGTACTGGGAGTCCGATAGCGAGGGCGATACGCTAGATGAACTGCCCTACTTGCACGGGTACGCACATATGTTTATCTATGACAACGACACACAGACGTGTGACGTAGTTCACATTGCAGAATGACTGCCAACCTGCTAAGCTTTAATTATCGGAAAACAAACCAACCAAGCGAAAGCGAGAAACGACAATAATTCAGACACAGTTCGCACACACTGTCACAATTCCCAATGAATGGGAGCATGAAGGGCACGCTTTCCAAGTGTTTCAGGATGAATGGACAGAGTGCCCTGCTGAATGGCTAGATAGCGCCGATGCACTGTGTGTTATTGGAGGTCCGCATGGTTGCATCTTGCACCACCCCGCCGAAACGGACTGCCCCGCTATGTGGGAATTTGACAACTTCCACGAGGAGCATGGGCGTACGCCTACGCAGGAAGAATGGGAGAATCTTTGCCCTGACTACTGGGTGTACGTCGGTTGGCATGGGATGGATGCTGATCGTCTGTTTGCCGTAGCAATTAGCAAGGACAATTGTTCTAGCAACACTTGCGAGTCATGTGTGCGTAAATACTCTCTTTGGGCAGATGGCTACGTCTGGGTTGTGTCGGACACAACCACGGGTGACTCTCTAGCGGGTATCTATGCCGATAGCGAGGAAGACGCTATCAAACAGTATATCGAAACCTATATGTGAGAAAGTGGGACAAATAACATGACTGGCACGATTAACACTGAAGTGCTTACCGACTTTGGGAGCTTGTACGTTTATCACGCAACCGACCTGGGACTTGAGCCGGGAGAGTGGGACTCTGTTGGCGACGACGGCGCGCTACTGGACTATGAGTTTTACGAAATGGCCGCTCGCATTGCGCTCGACAGTATGAATGAGCCTGTCACCATTCTTGGTAAGACTTTCAAGGTGAGCGACATTGCCAAGGAAATGTGTCCCGATGATTGGGATGCGTATGTTGAAGCGGGTATCACTAGGGGCATTGCGAACAACACGATTAGGCGCATTATCTAATGTTCGCAGTCGCTTACTACACCTTAGTGCTACTGACTATACTTGCCCCTGTCGGTGCATACTGCCACCTGACCGAAAAACACTACAACGAAAGTGAGAACAACAATGAATACTGAAAACCTCGTCAACAAAATTACCAAGCTCAACGCAGAGATTAGCGCCCTGACCGATGCGCGGGACGCACTCAAGGCAGAGCTGTGCGCACAGTTCAACGCAGGCGATAAGATTCAGGTGGGAGACACGCGCGTTACGTTTGCCGTGCGAAAGACTATCAACGCCGCCGCTGTTGAAGCGCTGCCCGCGTTTAAGAAACTGCCTAAGGCCGTGCGTGAAAGTGTGTACGACAAGCCTAAGCTCAACACTAAGAAACTTGCCGCGCTTGATCTTATTGATCTGGGACCCGCTACTACCGTTAGCGACACGTACGCGACTTTCCGATGAATTGGGAGAACTACGGGACGGGCGATGTTGTCACTGTCGAACAGGTTGAAAATATCGCCCGTTCCCTAGAAGAGCAAGAACTGCAAGAATATTCAACCATGTGGCTTGAAGCGGTACGACAGATGCGGGCCGCTGAGATTATCCACGAGAACCTAGGCGTAGGAGCCGAAATAGAACTGCCTAACGGCATGTCAATTTATATCGAAAGTGGAAGTGAGTGACCAAAATGTTTGCACATTACGTATTGGACGGAGTTTTTTGTTGGCGTGAATGTGAACGCGACACGTTCGATGAGCTGTTCTGCGCGCGTGAAATTGGGGACTACCCGCGCTCCAAGGATAGCGAGACGGACTACTACAACGCGTGGGACTACTGGGACAATAGCGATTTGTTCTGGGAGTGGCTTACCGACAAGGTCAAAGAGTTTGGTTTTGTTGACTACGACAAGCACCCGCAGAATGGTACGTTTATGTGGATTCAAGCTGAAGAGATGCTTGTTGTGGAGCCTAGTGAGACTGTCGAACTGCCTACCGATATTGTCGCAACGTTCGATAGGGACAGTCTGTACGAAACTGAATACGCGGAAGGCATTGTCCGGGACGGTGTGTTCTACGCCACTGTCATTGCTAGGGAGCTTGACTAATGGATAATGCCCTATATTCAAGTACTGGCAGATGGGACAGGTATCGTTGTGTCACATGACTTTGATACGGGTATCGGAATTATTGCCGGGCCGCGTATCCTAGCACGTCTGACTAAGGAACAGATCAACATGATTAGGGAGACTCACTAAATGACATTCAAGCCGCGCCATTACCAGGAACGTGTACTGGAAGGACTGGCAAATAGCAAAACGCCGTACACGGGCCTGGTAGGCGCGGGCCTTGGTACGGGCAAGACGGCAATGAGTGTGTGGAACGCCCTCAACGCTTTCGGTAGCACTATCGGGGAGCAGATTATCCTCATTGTCGCCCCCGTCCGTACTGAGAGTGGTTGGCGCTCGCACTGGAAGACGCTTGCGGGCATTGACATGCGTACGCTTTCGGGTAAGAAAACCAAGGCTGCACTTGCAGTGTGGGACGATCTGGAAAACCTTACGCCCGGCGTGTACTTTATTACGTGGGAGCTGATGCGCTCGCGGAATAAGGAAAAGCGCTGGGACGGATGGGCCAAAAAGTACGTTTACAAGTCAATGGCTAAGCCGTTCTATGGTGTCGAGTTTGGTATGGTTATTGCCGATGAATGGCATCGTGCGTGCAACCACTCGTCGCTCAACTTTGACGTGGCACGGCATATTAAGGCGCAGTATCGCCTCGCACTATCGGCAACGCCCGCTGGGAACAAGCCATGCAACATTTGGGCGGCGCTCAAGTTCCTATGGCCTAACCACTACGGCGGTTACTGGGGCTTTTGTGAAAAGTTCTTCAAGGTGGAAGTCAACCCTTGGAGTGCATACGGGAAAGACTTTTCGGGAGAACGTTCCCCCGGCATGGTCCGCCGTGGAGCGCCGTCCTATCATGAGGTCTCACAGGCCGAGGCTAACCCTGAGTTGCCGGGCGTGATCATTCACCGCGTGGAAGTGGAACTGTCGCGCGCGCAACGTAAGGTGTACGATGATCTGGAACAGAAAGCACTCACGTTCCTGGGAGAATACCCGCTTGCCCTGTCTATCCCGATGGAACTTGACCTTCGTCTGCGACAGATGACGCTGGGAGTCCCCTCGTTTAACGAGGACGGGGCTGTCGATTATAAGGAAGACTGCAAGTCGTCCAAGCTGGACGCAATGATGGATATTATTGCGGACCTGCCTGAAGATGAGCCTGTCGTTGTGTGGGTGCATAGCCAGAAGTTTATTAAGGCGGCGCTGTACCGTCTGAAGAAGGCTGGGATCAAGGCCATTGAAGTTTCTGGCAAGTCCCGTGGTGACTTCCATGCCATGATCGACGGGGACGTGCGCGTCATTGTCGCTCAACATGAGGCCATGTCGGAGGGGGTTGACGGACTTCAGCGAGTCTGTCATACTGAGATATGGCTGAGTCAGTCTAACAGCCTGGTGATTAACGAACAGGCGACGGGACGACTTAACCGACAGGGACAAACGACAGCTGTTAACCGTTTCCTGATTCAGGCGACTGACACGGTGGATGACCGTGTTCTGGGACGCTTGCAGGAGCGTTTCGACAAACTCAAGGCATCTGGACTAATCTAATACTGAAACAACAAACCAACAAACTGAAAGAGAGAACAACCATGCAGATTATTCAGTTCAACCACAAGACGGTAGCGAACCTGCTGAAGAAGTCGGTAGAAGAATACTGGCTTGACGACAACAAGGATGCCTATATTCGCTTCACAGATGGGAGCATCGTGTGCATCCATCTGCTTAAGCATAGCTGGTCGACTTACGTGACCCTAGATAAGCTGTACGGTGAGAGGCGTAGTAGGAGTTTCAAGGACGAGCAAAGCGTATGGCAGTTTATCTGGGACGAGGACGATGACGAGGACGAGGACGAGCCGTACACCTCTCGCACCATGGCAATTTACTTCGACAAGGCATGTTACTACTACAATGAAAACCACTACGGCTACACGAAGCGGGAGTACCTTCCTGTCATTGAGTTCCACTACTACGAAAAGGGAGAAACAATTGCCAATCACGATTAAAGAAATTTACGCACCTATCCTTGGCTTTGGTTGGGAGAACCTTCCTAACCGCTATGTCCAGCGAGAGTATCTTCCAATTGAAGACGGCCTCGTGACCTCACCTAGCGGCACTGTCGTTGGTACGGGCACCCTGCCGGGTGGCAAGCTGCGTCTGCTTGGAGACAAGGGCCAGGTCTGCGCTCAGCGCTGGACCGGACAAGACGAGATGCTGGTTGTTGACCCGTTCGACAACCGTGTGTTCACCGTCCCGTCTGTGGAAGACCTGAAGTGCAACGCTCGTGAGATGGTGTCGGCGCACATCAACATTGCTGACGCTAAGCCGATGGACCTGTCGATCCTGTGGGTTGACCATGTGAATAACGAGTGCGGCTTTGACATTGCCGACATCCCTGAGCCGGATGAGTTCAAGTTCATCTACCGTCTGAATGGCATGGCCTTGCTTGCGCTAATCAATGACGGGGACGACAACATGGTTGTGTCCCGTACGTCTGCCCTGTGTCGTCTGCTGCGATACAAGGCGGGAGATAGGTTCGCGTTCCAGGGATACTACAAGAAGAACATGCCTGGGTTGCTGAACGACAGTGGTAGTTTCTCTGACTTCGCCCGTAAGATTCTTGCATGGTCTGAGTGCATGACTCGTGAACAGCGGGAGATTCTTTCCAAGTGAAGCAGTACATTCAGGCGGCGCGGGACGAGGCCGCTAAGTCCCGCTGCGACCGGGCACATGTGGGGTGTGTGATCGTTGACCGTGCAACGGGACAGGTTGTGTCTCGCGCGTTCAACGAAACACCCCACGGCCTTGAGCCGTGCGACACGGGCGGGCACCGTATTGTGGACAACCACTGTGTGAACACTGTTCACGCGGAACGTAACGCGATCAGGAAGATGAAGGAACATGGGAGCGAGTACACGCTCTACGTGACTCACTATCCCTGCCAGGGTTGCGCGCATCTTATCTCGTCGTGTCCTGAGATTGTGGAGGTTGTCTACCTGGGGGACTACCGAAACTCTAGCGAGGCGACAGCTCTGTTGAGTGGTCTGTCGAAGGGAGTCCATCGTGGCGAAGAATAAGCTGGTCCTTCAAGTTCCACCTGGGTTCATGTTTACTGACATTGAACGGGACAAGGTGATTAGGACACGTTGGGAGGTTAATTCTGGCTCGAATAAGATCATGCGCCACACTTCGTGTATCCCACTCTTCGGGACACGTGAGATGTGGAAGGTCATTGAGGAAGGCGACTTTCTGGTTTTCATTGAATCGCCACTAGATGACCTCCATTATTACGCTTGGAACCTTTATGTCATGAAGGAAGAGCAATACAAGGAATGGGCAAGGAATGAGTGAAATCTACGACAACATTATCCGGGAGCTGACGAAGCCCTCGGAAAGGGACAAGCAACGTAAAGTTGGCCCGTCTGAGCTGGGAGACCTGTGTGAACGTTGCCTGGCAGAAAAGCTGCTGGGTGTTCATGAGGAAGAAAAGACTCACCCTCTCGCGCCGATGATCGGTACGGCTTTCCACTTGTATCTTGAGAACACGATTGGCCTCAAGGATTACTTGAAGGAAACCCGAGTTACGGTGGGAGAGATCAAAGGTTATGGGAGTATCCGTGGCACTGCTGATGGGTTTGATACTGCGACAGGGCATGTCGTGGACTATAAGATTCTGTCGAGGAAGAAGATCAAGGCGTTTTCGTCTGCAACATTCCTCGATGAGGACCGTAACCCTGAGTTCTATTCAGACTCGCTAACCGAAGCCCAATTGAAAAAATATTATTACCAGCTGCAGTTGTACGGTCTTGGTATGGAGAACGCTGGCTATAAGGTAAATCACACCTCACTGATTTTGTTCCCACGAGATTGTACTGTAGAATCTGTCATGTCGGCAAGCCACGAGCTGTGCTTCGAGTACAACCGTGAAGCTGCCCTCAACGTCCTTGAACGTGCTAATCAAATCTTCAATTGGGCCACCGAAAACCGGGACAACCTTGGAGAACTCGACAGCCATGCAGGCTGTTATTACTGCACGTTCAAGCGCTAACAGAAAGGAAAAACATGGGAAAGTTTGACTCGTTCCTCAAGGGGACGAAGATCGAAATGTCCGACCCACGTAAGAACACCCCGAAGCTGAAGGTACTGCTTTACGGCCCTTCCGGTACTGGCAAGACCTCGCTTGCATCGACAGCCAGCACTGTCGAAGAGCTGGGACCCGTCCTCTACATTGACTTGGAGCGCGGCACCGCCCCCGCCGCCAAGTATGGTGATCTGGACAATATGTTGGTTGTTCAGCCTGCGACGTACAGCGAGTTCGCGGACCTGCTACTCAAGGTTAGTGGGGCCAAGGACGTACCGTTCAAGACGGTCGTCATCGACACCATTGACCGACTTCAGGAACTTATCAAGGTCCACTTCGCCACCACGAAGCCCAATGACAGCTTTGCGATGTGGGCAGCGACCTACGATAAGGTGCTCGATCTCGTCAACAAGATCGCCTTCGATCTGTCGTTGAATATTATCTGCATCACGCACGAGTCCCGTGAAGTCACCGAGACTGAACGACTGTCCCTGATCGCCCCGGCGTTTGAAGGCAAGCAGAGCTTCAAGAAGCTCCCGTCGATCTTCGATATTATCGGTCGCATGACCTGGGAGGATGTGGGAGAAGATGGAAATGAACAGCTCATCACTGTTCTGAACGTCAAGGCCCCGTCGAATATTCTCACCAAGACGAGGTTCGACAACATGCCTGCAATGGTCGGCAACCCGTCCATGTCGAAGATCATGAACTGGGTCCACGAGCATTACGACACCAAGCCAGAAAAGGAGAATGATGACGACTAAGTACTACAAGTCCCTTAAGGATGTATGCAAAGAGACTGGCATCGGTAGGACTACTATTCTCTATCGAGTTCGAGAAAACAACGGGACTTTTCCGCAGCCGGATGCAGTCATTCAGCATGAACGTACAGTCACCTACGGGTGGCTACCTGAGACCATCGAAGAATACAACACCAACAAGAAGGAGAACTGACCATGATTAACTTTGACGAACTGATGAACCTGGGAGTTGCCGAGTCCTTGTCCTTTGAGCCTCTTCCCGAAGGCCAGTACAAGGTGACTGTCGATGCCTGTGAGCTGGGAGAGTCCAAGAAGGGCAAGGCCATGTACACGGTGGACTTCATTGTTAACGAGGGTGACCACGCATCCCGCTCCATCCGTTATTGGCTGGTCCTGGCCACCAAGAACGGCCTTCACTGGGACCTGCCGAAGTTCTGCGAGGCATCCGGTAACGCCTGGCCGGATGAGCCAACCGCCCGCAATTCGGACTACTACTACAAGGTTGCCGAAGACCTTGTTGGTAAGACTGCGACGATCACCGTTGAGATTGAGGAGTCTGAGTACAATGGTCAGACCCGCGAGCGCAACAATATCGCTAAGGTTGAGTGGGACGAGGCCAAGGCCAAGAAGAAGTCCAAGGCATCCAAGATCGAACTCTGATCTACACAGGCGGGCCGCATCTTGACACTGGGTGCGGCCCGCCGTACTATATACAAGCAGAAAGGAGAGCAATGGACCTCAAAGAGTTCTTCCAAGCAGTCCTCCCAGACGGTGAAGGCTGGACACCAATCATCCTCAAGGGACCTATGGGTGGCCTTACCAACTTCCGCTGGTTCGAGCTGCCCGCACAGCTCGACAAAATGGTGGCATACACCGAGGCTAACGCCGACCTGGACGTGTACTACAGCCCCTTTCTCTACACCAAGCCCCCGGCCCTGTCGAACACGAGGCACGCAGCCAAGGATAACGTCATCAAGGCCGCGTGCGTGTGGTCGGACGGCGACGACTGCCCTACTGACAAGCTGAAGGTGCAGCCCTCTCTTCTTGTCCAGACCAGTGAGAAGCACTGGCAGGGATACTGGCTCCTGACCGACGCAGACGACCTGTCGAACGACATGCTCGAAGCCCTCTCACGAGGACTGTACGAAGCACACAAGAACGACGGCATGGACCGAGGTTGGCCCCTGTCGAAGAAGCTCCGCGTCCCGTTCACGCATAACTGCAAGCGCGTCAAGCCCTGGGAGATCACGCTCACGGTCAACGACGAGTCGATCACCGCAGCTGAGTTCGCAGCAGAGTACCCACCTGTCGAGCGTATGGGCATTGAGGAAGAAGACTTCCCCACCGACATCCCCTCCATGTTTGAGGTGTTGGGAATGGTGAACCGTAGCTACATCACGGACCTTGCTACGGATGACACCTTCAACGATGACGAGGACCGCAGCTCGAAGATGTACCATCTTCAGTGCGCCCTCTGGGAAGAAGGTTGTTCAATTGTTGAAGCATTTGCCGTTGTGCGTGCCACTGAGTTCAACAAGTTTGAGGCAGACGGACGCGGCGACGGATACCTCTGGAAACAGATCAACCGTGACTACGCGCGCTGGAAGGCAGAACACAGCGGCCCGACTGAAAACGACCTTGAAGCATCGACCCGTATTGGCGCATCGTACCTGCTGAGTGAATCACGCGAACTGTCGTTGCAGGACGTGAACTTCCTGCATGAGGACGAGGAAGAGCCAATGGGCCTTTTTGTTGACCAGTTCGCAGCATGGGCATCAACCAAGTCAGCAATGGCACCTAAGCAGTTCCACTACGCAGGCGCTCTCGCTATCCTGTCGTCCATGTTCGCAAAGTATGCGTTCCTCCCAACGAACGTACAGAAGATGCCATTGAATCTGTACTTCCTAGTACTGGGACGTACCACCCAGTCCCGTAAGTCTACGTCTCTGCGCCTCGCAGAGTCCATGATGCGCGACATTGCAGTGGGTATCGGCAAGGGGCCGGATGCTTTCATTGCGCCTGAAGATTCAACAGGTGAGGCATTGTCTGCGTATCTGCGCACTAAGCCGAAAGAGAGCGGCCTCTTCGCTATTGACGAGGTGCAGGATTTCTTCGCACACGCGGCGCAGAAGGGTAGCTATATGGCATCAATGATGCCATTCCTCACTAAGTCTTACGATGGCTACATTCCGGCTGTCGCACGTAAAGACAAGGGCGGCAAGGTCGCCTACCAGACTGCCACCCCGTACTACATGACGTTCTACGGGACAGGCATTTTGGACCAGGCCGCGAAGCACCTGACGACAGAGAAGGTCGAGTCTGGCTTCACGCCCCGCTGCCTCGTCGTTATTGACGACAGGGACAAATACATCACGTCCTCCCAGGACGTGAAGCTCGTGACCGTGAGCGCATCAACCGGTAGGGTTGAGGACAAGCAGCGTGACTTCATGGTGTCGAACTTGATCAAGTCTGTGACCAAGTTCGATGTGGCTTTCAACGCTCGTCGTGCGCAGCGCATGGAGAATGAGGAAGTACGTATCCCTATCGAGTTCGAGCCTGCCGTGTTCGAGAGGTGGATTGAGTTCTCGGAAGAAGCCAAGGTGCTGGCAGAGCGACACATGCTGAACAGTCGTGAGTTGTTTCCCGGCACTGAGCGCATGACGTTCTCGGTGTTGCGTATCGCCGCGCTGCTTGCCATGTATAACGGGCCGACGACAAAGGGCACTGTCGTTGTGACGATGCGCGAAATGCTCAAGGCTATCTCGCTTGCGTCTATCTGGTTGTCTTCTAACGAGGTGTTCATTCACCACGTGAAGAACAGCAACTTCAGCAACAAGGTGGACAAGCTCATTAACTTCGTTGCGCGCACCGACAACGGCATGGTTTCGATTCCGAAACTCATGTTGAAGTTCCAGTCGGAGATCAGCGGTATGCGCGAACTGAAGGAAATCATCACATATGCCCAGGCACGCGGAGTAATCCAAGAAGTCGTGAAGGGCAAGTCCAACAATGAACGATTCATTAAGTACACAGGAGGGCAGGTATGAAAGTCTTAACTGAAAACATCGACAAGCTGCCCGTCCTTGCGCAGATTCTACTCAAGCGTGCAAGGACGGTGGCAGGGCTGCCAGAAGATGTGGTTGTCGAACTCATCGACGACCCTACCGAAGAAGGCATCAACATCACCCTCGGCACGGTCAAGGGCTACAAGGGCGATGCCTTCAAGTCGCTTTCTCCTAAGCAGATTGTGACTCACCCGCAGGCTATTCTGTTCCTCGCTCAGGCGTTCCAGTATGCCTTCCTCGGTCCTGTTGACCCTGGCCTGGGACTTGGCAAGGATTGGGTTGTCTGGGAGGGGCAGGACATCGAGTTCAATCCCGGCACGCTGATTGCACTCGACATCGAATCGGCGGGCAATATTGAGGAAGACACCTTTGCGGCTGGCTGTATCCTCTCTATTGCCCTGTGGAATGGCAAGTTTGGTGTCGTTATCCCAGAAGAACTCGCTGAGACCGACAAGGCCGCGCAGCTTATCAAGCGACTGTGCGACACTTGCACTGTCATTGCCCATAACGGCACGTTCGACATGCCCTACCTGTCGGCTCGTCTTGGCATCCGTGTGTACCATCACGAGGACACGCTGCTCATGCACTTCGTCATGGACAGCCTGGCCGGTGAGCATGGCCTGAAGCCTACCGCTCGCCGCTGGTTGCGTGCTGCTGATTGGGACTCTGACGCAAAGAAGTATCTGAAGGGTGGGGCACACTTCGAGCTTATCCCACGAGACAAGCTCTACAAGTACAACATTTATGATGCGTACTGGACCTATGAGCTTTACAAGTACTTCGAGCGACTACTGAAGAACAGTGGCAAGTACAAGTACTACCGCTACCGTATGCAGGTCACGAAGGTTCTGAACGATGTGCAGATGAACGGTGTTGCAGTGTCGCTCGAAGCACTCGATGAGCTGGAAGAGAAGTATAAGTGTCAGTGTGACGAGAACCTTGTTGTCTTGAGACAGCACGCGGGCGAAGACTTCAACCCGCAGTCGCCTAAGCAGATCAAGGACTACTTCAAGTCCAAGGGTGTGTCGTCGCCGTCGTTCGACTCAGATCACCTGAAGAAGCTACGACGCGAAGGCAAGGAGACTGAGTTCATCGACGCTCTGCTTGCCTACCGATACGCTGCTAAGGTGATTGGCTCGTTCATTGCTAATGTGCGCCGTAAGGTTGGTGAAGACGGGCGTATTCATCCGTACTACCTTCCTCACGGTGCTAAGACTGGCCGTCTGTCGGCTAAAGGCCCCGCCATTCAGACGATGGGGCGCGACAGCGGCATCAAGCGTGCCCTTGTCGCTGCGCCTGGCTGCAAGATCATCTCATGTGACTACTCGCAGGCTGAGCTACGTACTGTCGCTGAACTTGCCGACGACGAGGCCATGATTGCTGCCTTCCAGCCGGGTATGCCTGACTTCTTCGATGACCTGATGACGAAAATCTGGCCTGAAGAGTTCCCGACAATCGAAGCATATGAGGCGTTCAAGCACGAACAGCCAAAGACTGCTAAGAACAGGCGCGCACTAGTCAAAAGTTGCGTGTACGGCTTAAACTATAACAGAGGCGTTCCAGCCATTGCGGCAGCCCTTGAACAGCCTCTTGAAGCTGCACAACATGTGGTCGATCAGTATCTTGGTTCCTACCCAGGACTTCGAGACTGGCAGAAACGAGTAAAGCACAGTGTCGGACGCAAGGAAGAGGACAACGAACGTAAAACCAAGTTCGGGCTCACCTTCAACCCTCTGTTCGTGTCGGACAACAACTACAGTTCGACACAGAACGAAGCACTCGCCTTTGTTCCGCAGTCCACTGCAAACGACATCTGCCTCAACGCAGCAATCAAGATCAACGAACAGGTTGGTCAATACGGGGCTAAGCTGATAGGTCTCGTTCACGACGCAACCTATGTCGAGTGCCCGGAAGAAACCATCGAAGAGTGCTCGAAGATGATGGAGCGCGAAATGGCTAATGCAGCGACACTCGTGTTCAACCGCGTTCCGTTTGCCGCTGAAGCAGAAGTCGGCAACAACTGGGAGGAAGTGTGACAGACTACAGCCAGGCATATTGCATCAACGCACCGACAGAGCTGTTCTATGACACTAGTCTCTATGAGCAGGTTATACACGTGTTCTGCGCACAATGCCCCATTAGAGAGCAATGCCTCAAAGATTGCCTAGAAGCAGAAGAAACACCTGTGGACGGTAAGAAGTGGCGCTCTGGTGTCTTCGGTGGTCTTTCACCAACTGGACGGAACAGGCATGCAGGAACAAACTACAACGTTTTAAGTGATGATGGGATGGAAAGAAATGACGACAGTAATAGCAATTGACCCTGGTGTCAACACCGGCCTCGTTGTGGCGCGTGTCGAAGAAGAGGTGGAGATTCTACACTTCGACCAGTTCATCTGCGCGACACACACTGAGACAGCGGAACTCATTAAGCACTACCTTGACGAGTACCCACAGGCTACTGTCGTGGCTGAGCAGTTCGACCTCCGGCCTTCCAACAAGTTCACAGCAGACCTTACCCCTGTGAAGGTGAACGCAATCCTTGACTGGTTTGTCGATGACATCCACTACCAGACACCTGCACAGGCCAAGGGCCTGGTCAAGGACGCGACACTGAAGAACCTAGGGTGGTGGCTCACAGGGAAAGATGTGAGCTACAAGGACGCAAACGATGTCCGTGATGCCTTCCGGCACCTCGTGTACTACCTGGTTCACGAGCTGAAGCACAAGTGGACACTCGACAACGGGTGGCCGAGATAGCGAAAACCCCTCTGCTAGGAAAGGAGAACTAGCAGAGGGGTTTTCTGTGCCTCACACCCAACAACACTCACACGGAGGTGAATAATTGTCACCGACTAGTATAGCACATCAACCGATCTTCGCAGCACCGACTACCAGGCCACCCCAACCGACGTTAGCGCCTGTCGAACAAGTGATCTTGACAGCAACCGCAACGCTCTTGTTAGGTGTATTGGCATAGTACGGGATAGGGCTACCTGTGAACAAGAAACAACTTGGCTGGTTGTACGTATTCATAGCACCGACATTCTTGTGCGGGGCACCTGCGACAGAGCAGAGGAGGTCGATGTTCGTGTTTACCCCACCGGCTGTAGAGTCATTAGAAATCGTGATATGTGGTGTGATTAGCCAAACACCCTTCTTTGGCAGCATAATGTTCTGGCTAATCTGCGCATTAGCACCATTCACACCATAGCGGTACCACGTACCAAAGGCACGGTTGTCGTTAACGTAATCAACATCAACATCACCACCACTGACCTTCGTCAACTGTCCATTCGTGTTGACAAGGAACTCACCAGTGTCCTTACGGTAAACCAACACATCAAACTGTCCAGCACTAGCCTTACGAATAGCGGCCAGCTTAGTGTCATAATCGCTCGCGTTATTAGCAATAATGACACGGCCCTTTTGCAGACCCTTCACAACATCCGATACGGAGTTGAAACCAAGATTCATAAACACCGGCCACGACTGCACAATATCGCTGTCGCTGTAATTCCAGATGCCCTGATCGTTAATCGTACCCATGTTAGTACCTCACTCCCGAGAGTTGGACAGACAAGTGTGCCCGCCCATTGTAATTGTCAATGTAACCAGGCTGTCCAAGCAACCCCTGAAATCCAATAAACGCATAGCCATACTGGAAGTTATCGAAATCAACAACCATCGTAAACGACAATGAACAAGACAAGGCATAGCGAGTCGAATTATTCTGACGCTCGAAAATCGAGTTAGCATGGCTAACCAATTTTCGCTCACGCATCTGGTTATCGCGTACACCAACGACAGCCTGGGGGTGTGCATAGTTAGAAAGGTCAATCTCCTTCGTTGGCAAGTAGAGATAACCTGTGATTGACAACTGCATGAATGAGCCAGAATAACCCCAGTCAAGGGGCAGTGCCCACAAGTCCTCATACGCACCAATACCGGGCCTCGAACCTGGCTGTTCAATGAACAACTCATGGTAGAACGGCTGGGCAACACCATTAGCAGCGCGTGTCGAAGTCAAGGCATTGACAGCATCGTAAGAATTACTGACCTTGCTCTTCATCAAGGTCATATCATTCTCAAGATACGCTACGCGCCTGTCAATGTCACTTCCCCATGCCTGGGATGGTGTCGGCAGATTGTGCTTCATTATGCGTCACTCCTTTCAACGTCAACTCTCGAAGCGTAATACCAGGCTCAAGAGGATAATCCACAACCCGTGGCCTATCGAATATTGTAGCAACATCCGACACCTGAGTAAGCGCTTCACAAGAGGCTTTCACACTCGACTCATCATACGAAGCTGACTTGATATGCCACGTAAAGCGGTCATACACCGCTGTCGTCCCAGCAATGCGGCCAAACACCTGCTGATTCGACACCACAGGCTTGTTCTTCGTGAACTCCAACAAGTCGTCCATGATCTTCTTCATGGTCGTACCTTTCGGCCACTTCTCAGCAGCCTTCTCTGGTAGGGGAGCACCCGTAAAAGCATCGACATCGGACAAGTACACAGGTTCACGCTCGAAGTCATACACGACATCCGTGTATGACTCGTGCATCGGAACAGTGCCCGTCCAATCCATCTCAGCAGAATAGCCAAACGCGCTCTGAGCCTTATACACACAAGCCTCGAATGCCTGAGTCTTAGTCGTCAAGTTCATGCTGTCGATCTTCACAGGGTCTGTCTTATGAGGGTACCCTGTGTAGAACGTAAACGTTTCCTGGTCACACAAATAAGCGTGTCCATAAATACGAAGGGTGCTGTAGTCCGTCTGACCGTCCGATTCGGCAATACGATACGGCGCTAGACGCTCATTAGTCATGCCCGTCACAGTTACCTTGATCTGGTTCGCCTCGTCACCCTTTTCGATGCGAAGCGAACCGCCCTCAGCATACCACTGGGCGGGTGTAATCGGTTTGTTGTCCTTACCAACAACTGAATACACAGATCGCGCAAAGTAGTTCTGGCCGTTAGCCCGAGTCCTAATATTGAAGTCAGTGCCAACCTCGTTAGGCATCACACACTCGGGCTGAGAATACAGGTAATCAATCGTCCCTTGAATCTCAAGCACAAACTCTTTAGTCTCGCCAGACTCCACTGACAAAACCTCAGCAGCCTTAATAGACTCCACTGTCGTCTTGTTGTTAGATGGTTGCGGGTGGATAAGACTAATACGATCTTCGCCTGGAACAGTAGGCCGAGTACCCCCAATATTGCCAGATTTGTAGTCCGAGGACGCGGCATGGACTACAGGAGGGTAGTAGGTACACTCAATATGTGAGAAAGGCTCACCAATAACCCACTGAATCGAATAGTCTACAGTAGAGCCTTGGAACCTCGTAAGGACCGTGTGGTTCTCAAACACTACAATCGTGTCATAAACCCATGTAATCTGGTAATTGTTAGCAGACAGAAAGCTCTTGAGGATAGTCCACAAATTACCCTTACCACCAACAAAATCGTACGTTTTAGTCGCAATAGTGGTCTTAGGTGCAATAAATGTGTTACGCTCATTAGCAGTCGGCTTAGCAACATACACCTTTGGGGACTCGACACCCGCAGCCTTAAACACCTGCGCGATAACTTTGTCCATCGTCACGCCCTGAAGGTGCTTAACCTCAGCAGACACATCAAGACGATAGAATGGGTCATTCAACGTAGCCGACCACGACCACGGGGTGTTCGTAATTGACCGGACAAATGCGTGAGTACGGCCAAAGACAGGACTGTCGAGACGAATCTCCTTCGTCATCACATCAGCAGCTTCAACATACCCGGCACCCTCAAGAGAATACTCAGAGAAACCGCCCGTTGTCGAATCACGGTCAAGAGACACGGCATCCTCAACGACAGACCAGCCAGTTAGTTTATTATTGGGGAACCCAATAGCCTGCATCACCATGAGTAAACCTCTTCCAACGTCACAGAAGCCGTGTAATGACCACGATAGTTGTTGACAGTCACGACACTAGCCGAACCAGGAACAACCTGAAGGTTCCCCCCACCGGACGGGTACGCAAACTCATACAAGTTAACAGCCGTGTCGATGTGCGTATCCTCGGGCACAATCTGCATCATTGCCCAGTCAAGAGCACCCTCACCTTGTGGAATAATCGACACCTCCCACAGAGCTGGGTAAAAAGCACGCACCTGGTTCTTGTTGAAAGAACTCACGGTGTTACGACCGTCCAGACTACGGAACTTGAATGAGAATGGCTGCTTACCATCTTCCGGCCCAGATGACAAAAATACAGCACGATGTCCTTCAGGCACAAGAACACGCTCAGTGTACTGACCTACCTTCGACAAAGCCAAAGACACCTGCCGCCCATTCAGACGATCAACCTCGTGCTGGAACTTGTTGTTCGTCTGAAGGACACCACCCTTCAGCACGACACCCGGATGCCCAGACTGAGAATTGTTAGCCTTCGTAGGGAATAGTGCTTGTTTACCCCAATCGTTGAAAGCAAACGGCGAACCAACATGGTAGTGCAAATATGGCAAACCCATCAAAGGCGACAACACGTTCTTCATCGAGAACGGGTCCAGATACGTCACCCACTCGCCCGTCCTGTTCATAAACAGACGACGGAACTTATTAGCCTGCTCACGATTCAAGAACGACCACGACAGCTCATAATGCCTACCACCATACACAGAACCACCCATGTAGGCCAGACCATTCAGAAGGCGCTGCGAGTCGCCCGAATGAACATTAGTCGAAACAGGCGACTCGTCCGGTGCGGGGAACCATTCAATAATGTCGTTCCCCACACCGAAACAAACCTCACGGGTTGCGCAACCCCTAGTATACCCCACGATTACCTGTCCTCATATTGCCGTTGTCGATGCTCTGGCTAATCGAGCGACCATCTAGCATGATCGAAGTCGAAACAGCCTTCACCAACTGATTAAACTGTGCTGGGTTAATTGTAACAAGACCATCACCACCACCCATAGCGTAAACACCGCCCGCCGACACAGGAACCTGCATCGTGTTCAGCGCGTTCATGAAGCCCTTGCCGTAGAAATCGACAGCTGGCTGGCTAATCACGTACTCGCCGCTACGGACACGGAACATGCCCTTACCGTCCGTAGCCATGAGGTTGTCGGCCTTCGGGTTAGCCGGAGGACGACCAGGCAACAAGCCACCACCTGCAAACCCAGGCAGATAGTTGGCACTCGACAGCAAACCACCTGTGTAGATAGTTCCGATGTTCCTACCAGAACGGGTACGAACAGTACGGTTCTGACTACCCAGCGGATTCATCCGTGCAGCATTACGCGCAGCGTTATAGGATGTCTCATCAATCTGGTACCGAATCCTGACATTGATCTCACGCTGGCTTGGCTCCACAGGAACCGTCACACCATTAGAGTGAAGCGAGTCAATAGCATCCTGTGTCGAGCCGACAGTACCGTTATCGGTCACATGCTCCTTCACCTCACGAGGAACCTGACCGATAGTAGAAGTCAAGCTGTCGAAAGCTCCAGCCAATTCAGTAACTTCACCCTGGTTGAACCCGAGCTGAGTAACCTGGTCGATAAACTGCTGCTTAAGGCTCTGAGTGTACGCCTCGATCTCCTGGGTCGAATGACCAGCAGCAGCATACGCCTCAATCAGACCAATCATCTGAGACTGCAACGACCGCAAAGCCTCACGGTTAGCAATAGCAGCCTCAGTGTAGCCCTTCAGCGCAAACTGCCCGGCTTGGAGGGTTGCAATCTCCTTGTCGTTATCAGCAATCTTCGACTGGCCTTCACTGATCTTCTGCTTAGCCTCGTCAATATCAACCTGAGTAGACTGCGCGCGCTCCGTGTCACCGTACTTCACAGCGACAGCATGGAAGAACTCAGCGTCGTGCAACTCCTGCTGGTTCTTACGCATATCCGACGCAAGTTTCTCATTCTCCTTACGAAGATCAGAAACCTTCTTCGTCGTGTTCTCAACATCCTTCTTCAGGCTGTTAAGACCCTTACGGTAGTTGTCCTGAGCGGTCGTGGAGCGCCACCAAGTAGTGAGTGCTTTGTCGAGCGCAGACTTCAGGCGCGATAGGAAGTCCTCGAAAATCTCGGCTGCGGTCTTCGTTTCCTTACGAGCACGAGACGCGCCACCACCTCCACCGGAACGAGGTGAACGGCCACCACCGCCCCCGCCGGAACGGGAAGGCTTAGCCTTGAAGTTGTTACCACTAAACGCCGACGTGCCATTGTTGCGGTTAGCAAAGGTTGGCATACGAATCTTGGACTTCTGACCCGCAGTGTACGAACCCTTGCCAGTCTTCGACTTCGAGCCACCGATAGCGCCCATGTAGCCCTGAATCGACTGCCAGATAGCCTGCACCTTGCCAAGGAACCCTTGAGCCTGCGACACAGCCTGAGCCGCGTTATCAACCATCTGACCAAGTGACGCATCCGTAGCACTATGGTCAACCTCACCGGACTGGTATGGCTGAGCGATAATCGCAGCCATAGTGTCCCGTTGCTGCTCGAACTGCGACATGTCGAACCCTTGGGCAGCAAGGAAGTCGATGGTGTCTTGGATAGAGTTCTGAGCGTACTGGTACGCCTCTTCGCCGGTCAGACCCATTTCCTCAATACCGGCAGCAGCCGCGTTACCCATCTTCTCGAAATAATCCGAGATAGCAGCAATGTTCGCCTGGCCGTCCGGGCTGTTCGGGTCCATCGACGTGCCATGCTCCTGCATCGACTCGTACACCTGCTGCAACGACGAATCGAGCGCAGCAGCCGCGTCTGTCGAAGAGAACATCTCGTCAAGGACAGAGCGAATAGCCTCGGCCATGCTATGGAACTCGCCCTTAGCGTCACCAACCTTGAGACCAGCTTCTTCCGTCTGTTCACCTGTCTCTTCGACACCTTGGCCGAAAAGGATAGCGTCGTTCAGAGCGTCTTGCATTGCGCCGCCGACACCCTCAGTCTTAGATTTCAGCCCTTCTAGCGCATCAATCTGATCATAGTAAGGCTTAGTTTCCACATACGCTGTACCCATCGTCGGTCGGAAACTAATACCAGTCGCCTCAGTCTTTCGGGCCTCAATCTGAGCAATATACCCATCAACATACGCATCAGCAGCAGCCTTGCCGCCACCCTGAGCTTCAGATGTAGACGCGAGCTTAATGTACTTCTGATACGAGAAGCCCATATCGACAAGAGCCTGCTTAGTTTCCTTCGACATGCCCTTAAACGCATCAGAACCCTGAATGGCATCCATAATCAACGCCTGAGTATGCTCACCAATCTTCAAGGTCGAAAAACCCATAGCCTCGGCCTGCTCGTGCGTAGCCTGAACAACCTGACCAGACTTATCCACATAGTAGCCAAGCGCCTGGCCGTTAGAGGTGAGAACTTCACCATTCTGCTCAATCGTCGCGTTCAGCTCAACAAATCCAGACTGAGTGCCGTTACCGACTTCCTTCGTATCCTGAGCCAAAGCGTTCAGAATCGCAGAAGAACCACCGACAGCGTTCTTAAACTCGTCAGCCTTAGCCGAAGCATCTTGGAAAGCGTCACCCAGATACGTAGCGCCGACAGATACAGCAGTCAAGATACCAGAAATGGCAAGGCCCCAAGGACCACCGAACATCGACAGCAAGCCAGAACCCACCGACGATAGCTTAGTCAAAGCGCCCACAGCCTGACCAGCGCCAGCCGCAACCTGCGCCCCGGCAGCAGCCGCAGACGCGCCCGCAGAAGCCATTTGAGCAGCGTTCTGAGCGCCCTTCGCAGCCGCAGCCTTACCAGCCGCAGCAGCCACCATGTTATCCGCAGCAGCAAGACGCTGATTAGCCGCAGCAGCGGCATTAGCCGTACCAACGTTAGCCGCAAGCGTACTGTCGTAAGCGACAGTAGCCGTCTGAGCCTGACGAATAGCCTGCCACACGACACTCCACGAGGATTTCTGCGCACCTGTCGCCTGCAACATGCGGTTTTGCATCTGCAAATACGTAGCCGACATCGACACAGCCGCAGCCTTCGCAGCCACAAGACCCACACGCACTGTCGCCACAGCCGCGAGCGCACCAACAAACGCCTGAATAGGCGCGGGCAGCTTAGCGAAAGCGTTAACGACACCCGTCGCAATACTTATGATCAGCTTGAACGGCACCATGAAGCTAGAGTTCATAGCCGCGCCCGCGTTCTGCAAAGCGTGCTGGAAAGCCTCAACCTTAGCCGCCAAGGTGTCCATGATGATGCCCATCGACTCATCAATGAACGTCGTACCCTTAGAAGCCGCCTCGGCCTCCTTCAGCTGTTCGACATACAAGCCGACACTGTTCGACATACGAGACAGCAATTCAACGTCACGCACGTTCTTGAAGCCCAAGTCCTTAATCGCCTGGGCCTTCTCAACCTTGTCGCTAATACCGGCAAGGTGTTGCAAAATGCCCTGGAACACCTTGTTCGGGTCGTCACGCCACAACTTCTGGAACTCAGCATCAGTCACGCCGACAGCCTGGGCGTAGGTGTGCATCTTCTCGCCACCATCAGCAGCCGCCGCATTGATCGAGTTGAAGATACGCTGCAACGAACCGCGCGCCCATTCCTTCGGGATAGCGAGCGACGACAATGTAGACGACAGTGCAAGAATCTCATTCTGAGTGAAGCCAGCCGACTTACCCTGAGCAGCAATCGACACAGCCATGTTCGCAATCTCAGGCTCAGTCGCAACCGACTTCGCACCAAGATCAGCAATCTGGTTAGCAAGGACCGCGTAGCCGTCACCCTTACCAGGTGCCGATTCTTGCAGCTTACCCATCATCTCACCGAAACGACCAAACGCAGTAGAAGCCGACTCAACTTCCATACCTGTCACGGTAGAGAACTCAGCGACAGCCTTCGTAAAGTCATTCAGCTTGTTAGTCGGAATGTTCATCTGTGCGCCGAGCGTACCAATCTTCGACAGATCAGCAAACGACGTAGTAGTTGTCGTAGACAGATCAGTGTAAGACTTCTTCAGCTCACCAAGCGACTGTGCCGTGCCCTGAGCGGTACGCTCAACGTCAGCAAACGCGCGCTCCTGCGCAATGCCAGCCTGAGCAGCAGACGACACCACACGACCAATACCAGCTGTGATCGCGCCGTAGTACACGGCCATGTCGCGTGCAGCATATCGGACGTTTTCAATCGCCTTTTCACTCGCGCGAGCGTTATTGCGTGCGGTACTAGCATCCGAGCGAATAGCCTGACGCTTAGTCAGCTCTTCCTCACGAATACGAGCACGCTCAGTACGTGCAAGCTCAGCCTCACGAGCAGCACCAATACGCGCCGACGCACTAGCGACAGCAGCTTCACGCTTAGACTCGGCAGAAGCCGTCGTTGCAGCAGCCTTGATCTCAGCCTGCTCCAAAGCGGTGAGCGCTTGAATCTCAGCAAGACGGGTAGCCTCAGCGCCCTTCGCCCGCACAAGGCTACGCTCATCCTTCCCCTTCTGCTTCTGCAACGGCAGCGCGTTATCCTCACGCTTCACCGAAGCCTGCGCACGCAACTTTTCAGCCTGAGCCTCAGTCTTACGCGCCTGCGACTGATTCAACTGAGCCTGAGCCTTCTTCGCCTTATTCTCAGCCTCAGCCATAGCATTAGACGCAGAAGCCACCTCACGCATAGCCGAGGCAGTATCCCTCAGCTTAGCGATATGGTCCTTACTCAGGTTGTTCATCGTGCGAGTCTCACGGATGAACTGTCGATACGCCGAAACAGCCTTATCGACACCCGCCGAAAGATCAGCCTTACTCGCGTCCCCAGCAGCCTTATTCAACGAGCCAAGCGCATCCGCAACCGACTTCAGCGCTGTCGCAGAGTCCTTCAGGTTCTTGACCTTCGAGCTGTCAAGCTGCAAAGAATCAAGAATCGTACCACCACGCCCAGACGGGGACTTCAGCGTAGCGACAGCACTCTGAAGCGAACCAATCTGCTTTTCCAGAGCACCAATGCTCTGCGCCGCCTTGTCTGCCCCAGCAGCGTTAACGTCAATGTCTACCTTGATTGACTCGTCTGCCACCTTAACTCCTAAAAAGAAAAGTCCCTGATACCACCTCAATGATACCAGGGACTTTTCCTACCTAACTTGCTCAAGCGCTTCAAAGGGGGACGGCAACGGCTCTTTCGTACCGTCCGAGTATTCAACAGTACCCATCACCGTGTACGTGCTTTCACCTGGCTTGGTTTCCTTCGCGTGCTCTCGATGCCTATCCAACTCAGCACATGAATAACACGTAGAAGTCTCCACATGGAACTCAATCGCACTATGTTCACTACGACCATACCAGAGCGGCGTACCGCACTTGTTACACAAACTATCAAGATAGTATTGATAACCAGCAGCCAAAGCAATATCCAAGTTAGTGTATTCAGTTTGATCTATCGGCTCCGAGTCAAGCTCATCACCAATAAACACAGGCACCATGCGAGCAAACATGCCATGAGCGCCCGTGAATAGCGTCGGCGGCTTACTCTCCGCTCTCGCCGTCTTCAGCAGAAGAATCATCCACTGATTCTCCGGCTTGCTCAGCTCCGTCCCCACGAAACGTAGGATCAGAAATCGCCTCAGACACGACAACACCAAGCTCCTGAGCATCATTCCACGTCGCGCAAATCTGCTGCCACAAGAACTCAGGCAGATGACCTCGCAGCTCCGCAGCCTCGTCATCCGACAGACCGTTCTTCGACTCGCCTGAGGCGTTGTCGATGACTTCGACACAAGAGCGGGCAATGATGTACTCCATCAGTCGATCTTCGCGCTCGATGCTGATGATTGCCTTCTCATCCTCATTCTTGTTCTTCGTGGAGAAGAACGGGTCTTCCCAGACCTTGCGCTTCAGGACGTACAGCTCCTTATTCGACAGGGCGCGCAGACGCAGAGTGATCGTCTGCTTGCGCAGCTTTTCAAGCTCTTCCTCAAGCTCGACACCGGGGGCAGTGTCGGTAATCGAACGAGACAGCGGTGCCTCAGCGATCTGCGCGGTCTTGGCCAGTTCGACCAGCTGAGCGAAACGCTCCGCATCCTGGGTATTCAGGGGCACGTCGATAGCCTTAACCGTAGGCTTGATAGACGAAATAATCCTAGACAGTTCGAAAGCCATGTCTACTCCAATCAGATATGAGAATACCCCCGCACCTCGGAGGTACAGGGGTATTCTAGCAGAGTTGATCAGGCAGCGACAGCCTTATTCAACTCCATAAAGCCTTGAGGCAGGAACGGGACGGTGAACTGGATGGGCTTATCCCCATCACCGAGCTCGTCCTTCGGGTTGTCCGGCACGACCTTAAAGGCCGACAGCTCCATACCGGCCTCGACAGGTGTGCCCTGTCGGAAACCGATACGCTGAATCAAATATCCCTCCTTAATGCCGTCAAGCGTGCCACGCTTGAACAACTGGAAAGCCTTATCGTAGACGGAGGCGTTACCTGCCGCCTTTTGACCAGCCGCGATAGCCTCACGGAAGAATGTGAGCGAGGCTTCATAGTTAGCGATAGTCGGGGTCTTCGCGTTACCCGAATCACAAATGGTACGCGAATCATCCGTGTCAGAGTCCGTCGCACCGAGCGTCATACCAGCTGCAATCGCGCAGCTGATGTCAACCGCCTTCGGCGTACCACCCGTGTAGGTAGTGGCCTTAAACAGGTCGGCAGTCGAAGTAATGGCATCAGCCGGAACCCACCAAATGGTGGTGTTCGGCGACAACATCTTGGGCATCAGTCTTCCTCCTTGTGGGAAACGATATCGTCATCTTCAATGGTATCATCCTCGCCGCAACACTTAGCTTGCGTAATCGGCGTATTGTCATCGACAACCTCATACATGTCCGGCAGAACAGCCAGCTCATCTTCAGTCTTGTCGCAGACAATATTGGTAAAAACATTGCGCACGCGCAATTCACTCACCCCTATCCAGGTTGACATAAAAACTCATACTGTGCTGATAAACCGTAGGCCGCAACGTGGAATCGAAATCGCTATCAGTACCCACCGACGCAGCGATATTCACCCCATTAGACCCTTCAACCAACACAGCACCAATGAGCTTCTCTTTCACAACCGACACAAGCCGATTGAGAAGTTTCTTATTCACAGCGTACACGTCCACCGTGAAAGGATGCTCGTACACATCCATAGTATGACCACCCAACGACACATACTCGTCCAACTGACGATTGATCTCAGCGCCGCCGTGATACACAATATAGAGAGGCACCTTCGTGTCACGCGAAAAAGAATCGAAAACCTCGACATCCTTGATCGTGCGCAAAAGAGCCAGACAAGCCTCGTCAAACTCTAAGGTCCTATCCGTCACTTCAGCCTCCCATAGAACTCTTCGCGGAACACAGCCGTCACACGAGGCAAGTACTTAGCCGGGGTAATACCCTTCCCCTTGTCGCCGCCAGTAGGCTTGCCACGCAAACCAGAACGCAAATAACCAGAAGTGCGCTGACTATACGTACCGTTCTCCTGCCACGAATAGTACGGCTTAGCACGGTCCCAACGATGCCAACCGATCTCGACAACCTTACCGCCCTTAGACGCATCAACACGGAAAGCATCACGCATATAGCCAGTATCAACACGACGCGGGTCTGTCGCAATCAAAGCACGACCATACTCAGTAGAAGCGACAGCAGCAGCCTTAGCCGCAGCGTCAACCTTCTTCCAAGCAGCATCAATAATCTTCTTCTTCGCCTTAGCTGCAACACCGTACCTGTCAGTATCGACAGTCACCTTAATACCAGCAACACGACCATCATACCGGACAGTCTTTTTCGTTCTAGTCATTAGCAGTCTCCCTCGTTGCCACATCACACAAAAGAGTCACCTGCCAGTTCAGCGTATCAACCTGAGCGTTACGCACAACCAGCTTCAACCCAGCAACACGCTGGTCGGTCGGCATTTCCTCTACCTGGACACGCATACCCTCAGCAAACGACACACGCACATCAGGGTTGCCCCACAAATCACGTGAAAAAACCTCGTTCTTGTCGATGTGCAAAAGCTGCACACGATACGCATGAACACCTGTGACTGTACCAGCCCACTCACGGTTGCGAGCACGCCAGTCAACGTTAGGCGTAATGTTCGCCCAACCCTTCCACACAGGATTGTTGTACTCAAGCGACAAACCAGCCTCATCAGACCAGTCATATGCTACTGTGTCTGGCTCCTTGAAAATGCTCACCTTCGTATTAGCCAATAACTGCAACGGATAATACGAGGCACACATGAACAAAGGATGAATATTCGGGTCAATAGACAAGCCCATTAGAAGTTCACCGCCCAATCCACAGGCTCAAACGTTGGCTGCACAACATCAAAGCAAAGGTTATTCACCTCGTCTTCACGAGCAGACGCACGCAACTGACGAGCACGACCGACAATCGCAGACAGCAGCTTAGCGCCGTCCGTCTGCTTGTCGTCAGTCTTCAAGACAAGCAGCTGCAAAGCCTTATCCATGCCAATAGCGTCACACGCATCAGCGGCTGCTAACTTAATGTTACCGCTGTTAACAGCGAGCAAAGCCTCAATCTCTTCATCCGTGAAAAGATAACGCGGCTCATTCCTCAAATCACGCAAGTCCTCCAACTTACGCAAATCAGGAATAAGAACACGCACCTGCCCCACAGGCGAAGAAAAATCAATATCACTCATGAAACCAGTATAGCAATACCCCCGTGACCAAAAGGCCACAGGGGTATTGCTTAATCAGCTAACTGATCACAGGTAATCAGCTGCCTGACCACCGGCAGACAGGACGACACCATCAAGGTTCAGCAGGCCAGCGCCCGCGATCTGACGAACGCGAATCTCCACGTCGTCATTGTCGAAAGAACCTTCACGGTAATCGACAGCGCCGCCGCCGAGCATCGTACCAGTCGCGTTGTGAGCGCGAAGCTCCGGGGTCTCACGGCCACGCATGGAGGTCTTAACGATAGTGGTCTTATCGCCAGCCTTACCACCCTTGGGGACAAGCGCCCAAGCGTCGTTACCAACAATGGTGCCAATGAGATCAGACTCGACAACCTCAATGTCGGTCAGCGTGTTGGTGCTGATCGTGGTCGTCTTGCCATTAGTCGTGCGAATCTCGCGGATAGCAAGAATCTCACGCGCAAGCTGAGCCTGAGCAGGCGAGCAAACCAGCGCGAAACCACCTGGAACGGTGACAGTGCGACCGGACTCAGACTTGGTATTAAGAGCCTGCCAACGGGCAGCAGTGATAGCACCGTAGGAAATACGCGCATCCTTGCCGTTACTACCGGCAACAGCCTCGCCCTTGAACTCAGCAGGAACCTTCGACAGGTCAAGCTGACGATCCAGCTCGGTCTTGATGGCCTTGTACCGGGGGTTGAACAAGGTCATGAGGACCAAAAGGTCCTCGGTACGAGCCGCAAGACGGCCAGCGTCAGTCGGCAGCTTCTCAATCGTGTTCCAATCGTCATTGACGATTGCCTCGAAGCTGAACTGAAGGCGCGCACCATGCTTGCCAACCTCAACGAAACGACCGTTGCCGGTGTACGTGAGAGTCGGGTAAGGGGTCAACTCAGGAATCGCGGGCAGCGTGTCCTGGATGGGCGAGAAACCACCGTTGTCGATAGGCATCGACGCAATGTCCGAGTTCAGCGACAGGTAGGCAGCAGGACGGAAGTCGTTGAGAAGAACCTTCTCCGCAATGCGGGGCCAAATCGAGTCGTACTCGTTGTAAGCGCGGACAAATTGCACGTTAGCGGCGTTAACGAACATGGTCGGCGCGAGGCTATCGGTGGTGACAGCCTCCTTCAGCTTAGCCTGAGCGATCTTGTCGCCCTTGAAGGCACCTTCGAGCAGCTTGTTGAACTCAAGCTGGTCCTTTTCATTGATCAACATTAGTTAAACCTTTCAGGACAGGGGACGAGTATCGAGAACAACCTGGTAGACGCGATCCGTACTGGCGGTAGCGTAAGTCTCCTTCACCCAGCCGAGCACAACATCAGCGCCCGCCTTGGTGAAGGTGACAGTAGGCTTGGCACCGGCAGTCGCAGTCTTCAGGTAAACAAGCGCGCCAGGCTTGAACGGCGACGGAGCAGAACCATCAACCTTGAGAGCGAACACGCCACCCTTCACGCGAACCGAGGCGTGCCGAGCACGGTTCAGACCGTACGTAGGCTTAGTCAAAGCCTCGGCAGCAGTCACGTAATCAGTCTTTTCCTCAGCCGGAGCGACATCCGACATCAGGATGCCAGCAATGCCAGCCTCCTTGTTGACGACAACCGCGTCACCGGCCTTCAGGTGCTTCTGCGCATCATCAATCTCCAGAGACAGCGTATCGCTGTACTCGAAAATCTGGTTATCCTTGTTACCCGTCAGAGGGAACTTCTTGATACCTGCCATGATTACTTCCAACCAATCTTATCGTAGGACTCCTTCAAGGAAACCCCGGCAGACTCGTCAACAACGGGGGTGGCAGTCGCAGCGACAGCCTCCTTGAGATACGCCCGCTCAGCCTCAAGCGCAGAATCGACATCCGCGCCCTTCTTCACAGCCTCACGAACACGCGCGACAGCCGCCTCCGGCAAACCGGACTCAGCAATCTTCTTACCAGCCTCAAGGACAGAATCAACATCGACAGATGCCTCTTCGACCTTCTCAGCAGGTTCCTCCACCTTGGCCTCTTGAAGAGAAGCCACAGCAGATTCCAGATTAGAGGCAAGGGCTTCAATAAGAGAAGCAAACTCACCCTTCAGCTCATCGAACTTGGACTCAAGCAGCTTTTCGTCCACAGTTCCCTCCTTAGTAATAGAGTTGTTCCTATTTGATTCTAGCAGATCAACAATGCCACCACCCGCACCAGGCGCGGTAACAAAGTCAACCGACCTAACGCCAGCAAAAACAGGAACAACACCTGTTTCCGCAATTGGCTCGTTGCACCAAGCATTGATGGAAACACCAATATGCTCCCACTTATCCTTGATAAGCTCATTCACCCCAGAAAACACCTTACACACAGTGTAGAGTGCCCCATCCTCACCAATCGTCGCGTCTTCCAAAAACACGCCAGCATAGTCACGAATAGAACGCTCCGGGCGCTCCCATTCCTCAGTCTCGGTTGGATGGTCGATAAACATTTCCGTGCCCGCCTTAAACAAAGGCGCAGACTCAGCCAAGTTCTCGGCAGTGTAAATACCGCTAGAACCCTGGCCCGGCACGATAATACGGATGCGGTACTTACCCTCACCAAGAGACTCAGTACCGACAGCCGCCGTTGACTCATGCAACTTAAGCATCAGTCCCCCTATCTCGGTTGTCGTTCGTTCCATCAGACATTGGCCCGACACCTGTTGCGCGCCCGTCTTCAGTGTCATCACTCTTTGTAGTGTCTTCCTCGTCCTCGCCCTCTTCAGGCAGGTCAGGCAAGTCTTCCAATGGCAAAGAACCAGCAATCTTCAAGAGCTGCAACACACCCGAACGCATCTCAATCTGATGCAACGCACCATTCTGATACGCAAGTGTCAAAGACTGAATACGTCGGTGCGTCTGGTCATTGTTGATCGAACCGTACTCGATCTGCACCTTAATGCCGAGAGCCGCAGCAATCTCATTCAGCATGTCGATATGCAACTGACGACGCAATTCCAGCGCCTTAAACGTCGGGTCTTCAAGAGCAGTCTCAGCGCCCTGTCGGCCACCAGCAGAACCATCAGTCAGCAACACCGACAAGGGGATGTCAAGCGCAGCCGACACCATAGCCGCAAGAGGCGTGCCAGCCGAGAAATCAATGCCAGCCCCAGCCTTGTTAATCGCCTGAATATCCTGCCCAGCACCAATGTTCGCCGTGGCACCGACACCAGGACCAGCCATATGCTGCTGAACGGCCTGTTGCTGCTTAGAATTGACACTCGTTACCTTAAAGGCCAGCTTTGCCAAGGACTTCTCCAAGAAGTGCGCAACCTCAAGATGTTCCTTGTACTTCTGCGCATACGACATAGCGCTCATGAGATCAGGCTTGCCGTACTGTTCAGCAGCAAGACGGTTCACGGTCGCGTACACAACCGTCAAACGCTTGTTCACCTTGTAGTTAGACTTGGTGATCTTCACGCCCACACGGTCCCACAGCATGTACCACTGAGGCTCACCACTTACGACAGGGTTAATGAGCACAGCAACGACATCACCTGTCGCATCATCAGTAGCCACTCCTGCAAGACGCATGAGTGGAACAGGTGTAACAGTCTTCGTTGCCTTGTCTATCAAGTAAATGACGCAACCATCTGTATTGAAAGACTGCTCATCACGAACACGCGCCTGCACACTGAAACAAGCCTTCGTGTTCTCTTCGATCACCTTACGAGAAGGACCAGTAGAACCCTTGTAAACAACCGGGTCGCCCCACATGTAAGCGTTACGCACAACCAGGCCACGCTTCACAATAGGGTTAAGAGTAGCCAAACGACGTGCACGGGCCGAATGGTCCCTAATCACATCAAGAGTAATCAGAGAATCAGGGCCTTCGACAGCAGACAAAGGCAACCAGCCCACATCTTCACGCTTGAGACGCGCTAGGGAATCAGAAAACGCACCCAGCGCTTCTTGAAATGTCTGCTCATACTTCATGTAAATTATCCTATCATGCTAGAAATACAGACAACTCTTCCTCGAACATGAAGTCCAAGAGGTCATCTTCTTCGAGCAGATCATCCGGCGAATAATACTGGCCTTCTGAATCACCGGCCATAATGGCTCCGATATTCTGGTACGCATAAATGACAGCATCAAGAATGTCAGGCGACTTAATGCCACACTTACGCATATTTTCCTTCGATTTGATAAGCATTGCTGACCCGCGATACTCGTACTTAATCGAAGCAATCTCGTTATGCAGCTCATCATCATCCGGCAGGAAGACACGACCATCAGCGACAGCCTTAGCGAACTGATCGTACATAGCAGCGCGATAGTTGTACCATTTCGTGCTATCCCCAGACTTCGCGTTACCATGAATACCTATGACAGAAATGTCAGCAGGCACGAAATTGTAGATACTATCAAGAACGGATGCACCAACACCAATCGCGTCAATACGAATCTCGACAGCCCCCAGCTCGGTTGCCAGTTCACCAACCTTACGAGCAAGCTCAGGACCGTTCAAGCCCTGGTAACGCCCATGAATACGGATGTACCCACCCTGGTTCGACACAACCACCGAGCTGTCGGAACCATAACGGGCAACGTCAACGCCGAGGATAATCGGCATACCCTCGTCCGGCTCCGAGGTGTCGTATGCCTCCATCGACTGCATGACGCGACCCATGTTGAACAGACCATCATCCGACACATCGGGGAACTCACCGAGAACACGTGCGACGAAACGCGGGTCATCCTCGCCCCATTCCTTCTTACGTGCCTCAACCCAGTCAACCTGCACAAGACGAGTCGCAACCTCGACAGGTACGACTTCACCCGTGAAATTAGGTGTGTCATATGCACCGAACTGGATGATGTTCCAGGAGCGCTCTTCTGGCTTCAGGCGCATTTCCCGCTTGTAGACCTCGGCCATGTAGCATGAGGGGTCGTTAGGGTTAGCGATAGCCAGGATGCGAGCGTACTTATTGGTCGTGATAGCGTCAGCAGCGGTGAAGATTTCCTTGGAGATACCGCCAGCCTCATCCATAATCACTAGGACGTACTGGTCGTGGACACCCTGAAAACCCGACTCGTCCTTATCGTCTGGCTTCATACCGAAAGCGATAGGGTCTTGTCGGTCTCCCATCTTCCATGTCGCATCGGCGTTAACCTTGCCATCAATGCCTGCAACTGCCTTGACGCGGGGTATTTCCTTCCACAGGACGTTGCGGACCTGCTTCCAGTTTGTTGCCGTCGTGACGACTGTCGTGTCATCGACAGGGTGGGTGGCTACCCACCAGTTGACAAGGGTTGCTGACAGATAGCTCTTGCCACAGCCGTTGGAGGTAACCACAAGGGTTTTCTGATGCTCGACAACAGACTGTGAAACTTCACGCTGCTTAGACCACATGAATAGGCCGTGGTCTTCAGCCCACTTGGCGGGGTTGTTACGCCACACTTCAAGACGCTGGGCATCAGAAAACTTCTTAGCGACAGCCCCAAAAGGCAGCATCAGTCACCCTCCATCTCGACAGTAGCTTCAAGCAACGCGGCGGGCTTATTCACAGCCTGAGAGAACCAATCAGCCTTGTTCGTCTCCAAAGCCTTCTTCGCCTTAGCCGACAGATGCGGATACACGAGCGCCGTGTACTCTTCCAACACCTGATTGGTAAACGACATCATGATAGCCACCTGCTTCTCTTCGATCACACGAATCTCATGAGTCACAGTCTGACGCTTGAGATTAGCGACCTCAGAGATTTCACGCAAGACAGCAAGAACAGCTTGAAGGTTCTGGCCCCAGTTGCCCTTCTCGTCAGACAGACCGAACATCTCGATCTGCGAGTAGGCCATGTCAACAAGCGCATCAAGCCGGTCAAGCTGCTTAATACGCATATTACGGGGCGACAACTCCTGTCTGCTGTCGTAGTAGGACTGCTCAATAACGAACAGCTCTTCAGATGTGAAGCCTGTCGCAGAGATGATCTTGTTACGCTCCGTGCCACGTTTCAGCAGCGACAAAGCCATGTCGCGCTTACCTCGCAGCTCTGGGTCATCACTCGTCAGCAAACTGCGCGAGTCGTTCTGAGAACTCATTTAGCACCTCTTCCACTGACTTCTGAAACTTCTTATCCAAGTACATGTAAGTACCCGCAACACCGACAACCAGGCCAGCAGCGAGACCAAACAAGAACCAGGCAAACAGCAATTAATCCTCCTTCGGAACAGAAGGCAGCTCTTCCACCTTCACACCGGCCTGCAAAGCCGCAACACGCACCGCGTAAGCGTGTTCCTTCCACAAGAACGCCTGAGTACGCAAATCAGCTTCAAGATCATCACGTGCTTCCTGAGTCTCTTGAGCCTTCTTGTAACGATCAATGCACAAATCAATAATAGCCTTGATAACAAGGGTTACGGCAGAGCAACCGAGGCCCACCAGTGCCGTGTTCATACGCTAACTCCTTGTTACTCACTAACGGTTGACAAGTATTCTTCCCTTGTCTTATGATACCGTTCTTCTGCCTCTTCCAGCTTGCTCTTCGGCAGAACTCCGGGGCGATACGAATACGGCCACACACGCAGAGCACGTGCAAAGAAAAACAATGCAATGATTACTGACAAAATAATAACATGGAGCGGCCAGCGAACATGTGCCGTGGTCAGGACCAGTTCGTTAATCGACACGAGCATGATGCCAACTACGGCGACAAGAGCTGCAGGGCCTTCCAACCACCAAGAACCGAGCCATGCGGATGGCGCGCCCAAAACACCCGAGACGAGCATGAGAACACCTGCAAAGATAACAACCCACGGTAGCGCCGCAGCACTCGTCAAGAACCCAATACCAGTAATAGTGATAGCCGTGTAGATAACTACCATCACGGCAGTTACCGACCTCGGCTCGCTCATAGACCTCAGCAACTTCTTCATGAGGCCATTATAGCGAAAACCCCCTCACTGACATCAGCAAGGGGGTTTTCTGTAATTGTGTCACTCAGCGTCAGGAGTGCCATACGACGGAGCCGTATAAACACCACCCGTGTGAACAGCTGCAAGAACCAGGGCAAGCAAGCCCAAGACCTTATCCAGCACGTCAAGCCACTGAGCAGACTGCTCAGGCGCGACAACACCGTAAGCAATACCGACAGCCAGCAAAGCTGCAACAACACCATAGATCGCCTTGCGGCGCTCAGGGGTCAGCGCGGTCCACTTGGTGCGGTCAGTGGTGAGAACGTTATTCTCCATGTCCAAGTTCCTCCTAAATCGAAGTTACTTAGATTCTACCAGCTTCACGATGCCGTCAGCGTCCTGTTCGACAACCAGCTTACCGACAAGCAGCTTGCCGTCCTCACCGAAAATCGAGCACACACCGTCAAGGCGCGTCTGAGCGAGGCCGACAGCCATAGAGCCGTCCTTGGTAAGGAAGTAATCGCTGCCCTTGTACGACAGCCAGCCAGTACACATAGCGCCGTTTTCCTCAAGGAAGTACCACTTGCCCTTGACGAGCTGCCAGCCGGTCTGCATCTGGCCCTTGTCGTTCAGGAGGAACCAGTTTTCACCGATCTTCTGCCAGCCAGTCTCCATCTCACCGTAGCGCGAATCGTGCATATCGTGCAGGAAGTACCAGTGGCCGTCGATATGCTGCCAACCAGCCTGCAACCAACCCTTCTCGTTGGCATAGAACCACTTGTCGCCCACGGGGAACCAGCCGGTCTCCCAGCCACCGTCTTCAGTGCGGTACCACCAACCACCATTCTGCGACACCCAGCCTTCCTTAGCCGACAGATCAGCATCAAGGTTGTCGTAGTACTGCTGCGCCTTCTCGATGTACTCGTTTGCATACGTGTCACGCAGCGAGCCAGGGCACATCGTGGAGTAGAAGTCGCTGTGGGGGAACACGTTGACACGCCACTGTGGACGGCCCAGACCATACGCACGACACAGAGCCGCAGTCAGGTGCGCACCGGCATCAAGCGTCGCTTCACCAATGTCCCAGCCACCCTCAGCGCCAGTAGAGTTAGCGTGCTCAATGCCAATCGAACACGAGTTAACGCCTGGACAGTGCCAGGCCGTGTCCTTGTCGTGGACGAACTGCGCGGTGCTGCCGTCAATGTCCACGTTGTAGTGCGCAGACGTGCCATTATTGTTAAACGCTGCAAGGACACCACCATGCGGCATAGCCTTGCCAGCGTTATGGTGGACGATAACACGGTCAAGTGCTCGACTACGCCCCTCATCGAAATTATCAATCCACAGGTTGTAATCAGCGATCAGATTATGCCAGTCAGTCACTATAACTTCTCCTAATCTCCCAAGGACCGAAGTCCTCATACTCGGAAATAATCATATCAGTGAACACGCGGACACCCTCTTTCGTGACATACACCTGGGGATACGAGTTTCTACCGTTCTTATAGACACGCCAGATACCAAGCAGTCCTTTGGCCTTTTCCGTAGGCTCGCTAATATGTCGACCCTTCTTCAGGTATCCTTCACGGCGCAGAAACCTAATGACCTTCGTAGAGCCAATACTAGGAATCTCCCTTCTCAGGCCCTTACCAAAATCACGCAAGCTAATTTCTTCCATCACACACCGTCCACATCAACAAAATAGTCAGCAAACGGGTTATCACCAGGCTCAGCAAACTCCATGTTGATAGTTGCCGCTTCATCATCCATTGGACGCAAAACGTCCTTTGGCTGTCGAATCGACTTGAGAATGAGAGTCCAGTCAATTGGCATGTAGTCACCCAGCATGATCATGTCCTTGATCGTTAGGCTACCATTCACCAACTTAGAGCGGTAATACTGCGCAGAAGACCCTCCGAGCAGCTTTCCATCGTTAGTGATCGACAGGCCCGCGTCCTTGAACTGCTTAATCACGAGCTGTCGAACAAAATCAAGCCGTGTTTCGACATCCCGGGGGTACTTTTCAGGGCCGCGAGATGCGCGGGCCTTAGCCATGCGGGCGCGTGCCTCTTCGAGCTTCACAGGGTCGGTAATTTTCATTCTTTCACCTCATACTTCTTCAGTAGGTCCGGTCGAAAACCGGACCAGTGTTCCTTAAGATGTTGATCTTCACCCTCACGAACAACGACGACAGGGGCCTGGGAATAACCCAGCGCTCGTACAAATGCTGCAGCAGCGGCATCTTCTGTCACGTCGAAGCTATTGAAGGGCAGTCCCAGTGCCTTCAGCTTGCGGTACGTTGCCGTACACTGCGGGCAGTTGGGCTTGGAGTAAACGATAATCATTCTCAATTGGCCTTTCCGGTTGAACCGAAGCCACCCTCGCCACGCTCACCGGCTTGGACAGGTGGCTGTGCGTAGAGGGCAGATGCGCCCTCTAGCTTGACAATAACAATCTGAGCGATACGCTCATGCTCTTCCAGCACGACAGGGGTGTCCTTGCTCATGTTCCACAGTGGAACAAGAACTTCACCCTCGTAGCCAGCGTCGATGACACCAACACCATTAGCGAGAATCAGCCCCTTCTTGCTCAGTGACGAACGTGCAAAGACGAGACCAACAGACCCATCAGGGATGTCGTGCTTATCAGGGTAGTAGCCTGTCGCCACATAGATAACCTCACCTGGGTAGATGATGACAGGCATCTTCGTGGACAGGTCAAAACCAGCATCGTTGTGGTGCTGTCGTTGTGGTCGCATCATTTTCTCCTTTCGTTGAGTACAACCATGAGTGCAGCAGCTTTAGCAAACTTCAGGGTGCTTGGCGCTACAACACAGTCTGAGATAACTTCGTCAGCTAGTTGACCAAAGTCAGTTTCTAGGTCTTTGTAGGTGTTATACCACTTGTTGATGAGTTCGCGGTTAATGCCCATGCATGTTACTGGGTCGCCGCTTGTGACACCGATACGTGATTCTTTGTCCCAGATGTAATTCAAGTCTTTAAGATCAGGTACGTGTGGAACGAGCTTGTTCGCGTAGTTGTTGTTCCGGCTCACGTACTGACTCAGGCATATGACGACATCATTGAATCGCGGCTTTGTCTTTATTTCACCGTCGCACCATTTGTAGATGCTGTCGATGAGCTTTTCTACTGTTGAGTCCAGTTTAACAGGGTTGAACTTCTTGACGCTTTCCGGTTGGTGAAAGACTCTATCAGAGTAACTAAAGCTAGTGCGGCCAACTTTCTTGAGCCACGTTTCCACAACCTTACTAGGGTCTGTCATGTGTCCTCCTTTCTACGCAGTCTATGTTAATACGTTTTTATACGGAGTACAAGCTAAACTGATGTGACGAGTATCGCTTAGCATTGTGGGTAAGGTAAAGCGCCAGCACTCGAAAGCACTGGCGCTTTACCCTGTTAGGAAGGTGTGCTCAGTGTAGCACTCAGATGTGGTCACGTCCACGGCGACCGGCGCACCACGAAACTGTGAGAGCAGCAGCACCGGCCAAACCACCGACAATGCCGATCACGACAAAGGTTTGGAAGTCAGCGCCCGTCTTAGCGAGCTTGTCCTTCTTCTGGTTCTGAACGGTTGGCTTGTTCATCGACTCGACAGCCATAGGGGTCGCAGACGGAGCAGGAGAGGGCTTCACGGTCTCAGACGGCTTAGGGGACGGCACAGACTGTGGCTCATCAGAGGGGGAGGGCTTAGGGGCGGGTGTGGAGGGTACAGGAGCAGGGGTCGGTTCCGTAGACGGCGCGGGTGCAGGTGTAGACGGAGACGGCTCAGGCTTCGGGTCTTCAGAAGGCGTAGGCTCAGGCGTGACACTAGGGGCAGGCGCAGGGGTCGGCTTCACAGAACCATCACCATCAGTGCCACCATTGCTCTTAACCGTCGCCGTAGCTTCGAGCTTCATACCATTCACCTCAGCATGGTTGGTCGCAGAGGTCTGACCTTCAGGAACGATAGTATGCTCAGGTGGGTACGTGACACACGTCTTAGAGCCTTCAGGGGCAGTGAACTTGATCGTGTTCGTGTCCACCTGGGTAGCAGTGATGACCTCGGTCGTATCTGGAGTCCACGTGTCGGACTTCGCGCACTTCACGGTCGTACCCAGCTTCGCGTCGAAGTCCTTGACAGTATATTCGACACCCCCATTGGCAATCCACTTGATTCCCCACGAGATCGTCCCGTCCGCATTAGACCACCCGAACTTCACGTTCTCCGGGTTGGCGTACTCATAGTGCGCTGGGGAAGAACAGTCGTTGGTGCAGGTTCCCGTACCCTCCTTGTCGCCCCAGACAAGGGTCTTCACAGCCTTACCATTCAGCGTGATCGTACCCTCTGTGGTGCCAATCGCCCCACCCTGAAGACGAGCCTTGGCCCACCAGGTTCCCGTAACATCTGTCTTGTCCTTGTAAGCGTCCGGCACTTCCTTGACCGTGCAGGTCAGCGTCGCCTCGTTGGCGATGCACTCACCAATCCGGGTGCCGTCGTCCAACGTGAAGGGGAAAGATGCCGCCCACGTGAACGGGGCCTTGCCCTCGTTCGGCACGGTCGAGACAGTGAACTGCTGGCCGACAGCCAACTTCTCCACAGCCCAGGTGCCACCCACGTTGACCTCAGAAGAGGTCTGTCGAGACGAGGACGTGGCCTTCGTGACCTCGGCCTTGATCTCGGGGGTGTTGTCGGCAGCATTGGCAGTTGCAGCAGCCGCAGTAATCATCAGTAGTGCGACACCTGTCGTCGCAAGAAAACGCTTCATAGCTTGTTCCTTTCGTAGTAGTTCGGCCTGACAACTAAGAGCATAGCTGACAGGCCGAACAATCCACAACAAATAACAATGTGACTCTACTCACAACATGATGAAGACCAGCGCATCTTCCTCTCGCACCCAGTCACCCTTCGCCCTCTCACCCTTCGGCTTAGGCACCGGAGAGGGTGTTGGAGTTGGAGTCACCACGACAGGCGGCTCAGGTCGAGCAGGTGTCGGCGGCTGCGGAGAGGGTGTTGGTGGTACCACGATGTTGGGTTGTGGCTCAGGAACTACAGGCTGGGGCTGAGGCTTCCGGTCTTCCGCATACTTAGCGACTATTTCACTAACTGTTGTATCAGCCGCTGTTACCTCACCAGGTTCATCAAGACTAACGACACTAACAAAGCTAATAATCATCTGGGATGGGTATTTATCCCTGTACTTCGTCGCATCGACGTATTCTCGATTGCCTTCATACTCAAGGAACGAACCACCGATAATATGTGACAGTCGGATAATCCACCCGTTCTCAGGGTCAGTAAACGGTGTTGGGTCGTCCATCTCCGAATACTTAACTGTGTGGATAAGGTAGCTACCCAAGTAGAAGTCAACCCTGTCGTTGAGCTTTGCTACACTATAAATATTAAAATCTGTCTGACCGTTGTAAGTATTGCCTTGAAAGTTAATATCCGCTAAGTGCTCAACATACGTCTTTGGTTTTTGCTGGCTCTTAGTAGGTGCGCCAGTACGCGGGGTATGGGTATTAACCTGGTAATCCTTTGGTTGCCAACCCTTAGCCTCAAGAACATCAATCTCGCCACAGGCAGGCCAGTCTCCTTTAGTCCCAGTCATCCAGATACCCGGCCACGAAGAAGGCGCTTTAGGCAATATTGCTCTTACGGACAAAACGAATTGACCTTTAGCCTGAAAAAGAATCTCACCCTTATCTGGTTTACGGGTATTCACCATACCAGACAAGAATGGCGCTTTCTCAGCATCAGTGCCAGTAGCTACTGTACCATTCAGTCTCAGGTACCCACCACGCGCAGAGATATTCTGGTCTGAGAAACGCATCTGGGTACCCTTTTCAGGGTCGAACTTACCCCAGACAGGCGACCACTTAGAGGCATCAAGACCACTGCCAGTAAAATTATCGAAGAAAATCTGCTTAGCCATGCACATATAGTATCATCCCCCTACCGAGCGTTAGTCGATAGGGGGATGAGTCCCCATGAATTATGAACCCTCATGTAAGGCCAGTACCCGAAAGGACGAACCATTCAGGCACTTAATCCTGAGATCAGAGGCGCGCTGTCTCAGGTCGTCAATCACAGATAATCCATCGGACGATTCTCAAGAATCTCCTGCATCTTATGCCCCGGAACGGTGTAGACACCAGGAGACACGACACCAAAGGTGTGGGGCTTCACCATCGTAATAGCCTGCTTCTCGACAATGCCCTGGTCGAGCAGGGCAATCAGCTCAGCGTCCTGGGTAGTGATCGTGTAAACACCGGTACGGGCCTCCTGGGTGATGGTCGTATTCATCTCGTCATTCTTAATGACAGACGAGTAAGCGCCCTCGAAAGCCTTACCCAGCTTGACTGCGAGATCGACAATGCTCATGGTTACTCCTTGGTTGTCGTTGTTGTTACGAGGACAGTGTATCAGTCATTGATGACATCGAAGTCCCCACCAAGTTCTGTAAGGATACTTGCTAGTTGCCTAGTGCTGAACCTATCACCCCAAGTACTCATCCAGTATGCCTCGTAGTCATCGTTACCCTCGATACCCTCTTCAACAAAAAGATAGTAAACACCTTCAACCGTGATTACACAAGGTCTGATAGCACATTGTTCGAGATCATATTCTTCGCCGTCCTTGTTTCGGACTACAGTGCTGGACTTAGGCTTTTCTTCCTCAAGATCGACACACAGCTTAGGTGCGATCTTCTTCAGCAGCTTATCCGCAAGTTCGTCAAACTGTTCGTCAGTCAACATTTTTGTTTCCTCCCTTCAGTGCCCAGTCGAGTTCTTCATTGAGTTCTTCCTCATTGCTGCACCACTGAGCTGCCTTAAGGACATCCAGTAGAAACTCATCCCAGAAGCGCTTACCCGAAAGCCAAGTGTATTCCTCATTTTCTTCAATAAGCTCTGTTGGTTCCTTGAACTCAGCTTCATGCAACCAAGTAGTGAACACAGGAAGATTGATGTCAATGGTCGTAAGGTGCCCCCAGTCGGACCACCAGCCCTCGATAGTATAGCTTTCACCGAAACTGGTGGTAAAGGTGTACTCAGGGTGGTCGAGCATACCTGTATACATACACATATCGCACGAACCGTTAGTGTCTTCGTAGGTGTTTGAGTCGAAGTTAGTAAGACGTAGCTTCATTTTGTTTCTCCTTTCTGTCGTGCTGCTACAGGTCTCGAACCTGTCCCTCTGAGACTTTCCCAGTGTGCTCACCACATAACACTAAGCAGCTTGTTACCTGACCAGGGCAACCCAGCCGTTCGATGAGGGTGTCTTGGTCATGACACTTTGTGCTATCGAGCAAACCTCATCGTCAAGCGCTCCCAGACTAGGACTCGAACCTAGTCCGACAGGGCCAAAACCTGCCGTGCTACCATTACACTATCTGGGATAGAGTCGGAATGGTGAGACTCGAACTCACGTCCCCCTGGCCCCAAACCAGGTGCGCTACCTACTGCGCTACATTCCGTTGGAAGGGGTGCTGTTGGACGACAGAAACACACACTAAAAAGTGTCGTCCCTAGGGTGCTACCCCGCACGTGACCCCCGTCACGGCAACCGGCACGTCCGCTTGATCAGAGCGGCAGGTTTATATACCTAATCATCCAGCATCGTCCGGTGCTTGGTGGTCCCCTCGGTGAGAGTCGAACTCACACTCCTTTCGGAACCCGGGTTTGAGCCGAGCGCGTCTACCTGTTCCGCCACAAGGGGTGTGCCTCTAGGTTGGTGAAGCGACCGTTGTAGTTGAATAAACAGACCCTAGAAGCTATTCAGTTGTTATGCGTTCAGTATAGAGTCGCTCTTTCTGGGCTGTCAACTCCATACTAGGTGATGTGTATCACGGCTTGTAGTAGACCGCAATACGTCGGCTACCGGTCATCATACCTACAGGTAGGAACCCAAAAATCTGAGTGCTCGTGTAGAACTCTTCAAGAGTACATGCACACCAACCATTAGCTGTACGTGCATAGGTCTCAAGAGAACCACCAATGACTGACCCGACAGGGAACTTATCAAGGTCGGAAGGGGACTTGATGGACTCGAACTGCATCATTCCAACCCAGTGTCGATGACAGTAGCGATATAGTCGTTACCCTCGTACTCGTTGATGAGTTCATTAACAAGGTCGAGATCGCTCCACAGCTTCTTAGGGACTGCTGGGGCAGTACGAACCCAGTAACCATCGTCGACCTTCAGGAATGGGCCAAGAGTACCCGAGATAACGACACTGCCACGATCTGTGATAGCTGCGAAGTCCACACAGGATTCGACATCCCCGACATTGCCTAGTCCGTTTGCCTCTACGAACCACACCTTTAGCTTAGTAATAGGCATATTGCGCAGCTTCATGTAATTAGTCTGTGTTTCGTTGTAGAGCTTAGTAAACTCGTTGTTAGCCATTATCGTTCTCCTTTGCAAGTTCGATCAGTGTTTCAGCGTATGCCTTCACCTTGAACCAGTCCTTGTCCTCACGCTCACCAGGGCGCTCACAACGATGAAGTGGCTCCATGCTGTCGTTATAGCAACGCTTAGCGATTGTGTAGATACGCTTCACAAGCGCCAGTTCACCATTATCCATTATTCTCCTTCTTTCAGTTCAGAGTATTTCCAATGACCGATGTTTCCGTACGTAAACTCGATGATGCAATCTTCACGCTTACGTCGATGTGAAGCCCTATGACTAGCAATACCAAGATAGTTAAACTCCCTATCACAGGTATAGCAGTAGCAGTCTTTAGTCACCCGTGCTCGCATCAGTCCTGCCTCTCAACAAACACTTCGTCTGTTTCCGGGTACTAGTAAATGTTGACGCAGTGTTCGTCACCGTCAAGCATCACGTCAGCGCTGATGCTAACAAAGGGAGGCTCGTCGGTATCAAACACAGTACCTTCAAGTCCAGTAATCATTTTGTTCTCCTTTCAATTGCTGATGTATTTATACTAATCCACTCTGCCACACCTGTCAACAAGTAACAACGTGACGTGTACACATCATTGTGAGGGTAAATAAAACCCCTGTACTTCAAGCCAAGTACAGGGGTTTTTATTGGATCAGAGATCCATCAACTGGTAATGACCAGTCTACCACAGCAACAAGAGATTGTGCAACACTGGTTGAGCGTGAAGTGGGTCACACTATAGAGGTCACCAATGAATCAGCGATTCATCATAAGGTGTTTCACCCAAATCAGCATACAATTCAGCGAGGGTGTTGCCAAAGTCCACATTATTAAAGAGGCCGAGCTTACTAGCAACTGACACGATAACCTTGGCCTCCATCAGATCGTCCTCAAAAACACCATACTCACCAATACCGATGTACCTCATTCCGTCAGTCATGGCAGCACCTTCCACCCTTCACCGTCTCCAACTACCTTCTTCATCTGGTCATCAGAAAGAGCCTTGTTAGCCCACAGGTCCTTCGCATGAACCCAGTAGTCATCCATGTCTTCACCGATCGACTTCAGATAACGAGTGTCATCAGGGCTAATCAGCACAGCCCCAGCTGCAAGCCTGTTGAACGGGATAGTCAGCTCACTGAAGTTGATAATCATTCTCAGTTACCCCCACTCGTCTGAAGGTCAATGTCCGGCAGCAGTTCTTCAGGTCGGAAAGCAACCTTGTAGTGGAATGTATCGACATCAGAGCCGTCCATCTGCTCCACGAAGTACGTCACATTATCCGAGATACCCAGATAGTGCTTCTTGTACTCACTGTCGCCCGTTTTGCAGGTGACTTCCAGCTGGTTGTCTTCCTTGTCCTTCGTGATCGAGCACAAACCCTCAATCGACAGAAGGTACTTGTCCGTGATGCCATTGACGAACACAATGCGTCGCATCACCTTGAAGTTGTCGCTCTCGTAGCTGATATTCCGTGAGGCCGTATCAGCCGCGTTACACGCAGCCAGTGAAAGCACCGCAGCAACAGCAACGACAGGCCCGATAATCTTACTCTTCTTCATTTTGTTTCCTTAGACGTGAACACCATAGTAAAAGACACAACCAGCAAGGCAAGTAAGGGCCACACAGAGCATGATTACGCCAGCTGCGGCAACCTTGTCACCCCATGAGTAAACCTCATCGAGCATAACCCCTAAGAGTCCTACCGCCAGACCAAGAATCAGCAGGCCAACAGCAAAAGTCAACATTACTTCTCATCTCCCTTCTTCGTAAACAGTTTCATAAAGTCGTGGTTGTCTTGATATTCCTTCAAGAAGATGTTATTTGCGACAGCCAGCAAGCCGACAGGTGCAAAGTTGTTCTCCGTATCAAGGAAGAAGTTACGGTACTTGATAAACCTTCCGTCCAGAACCGTCTCGCCGTTGACAGCATCCCGGCACTTTTGCAGCGCATTGTTGTGTCGCTCGGCAATGTCGTTAATCTCCGGCTGTCGGAAGGCGACAGACATTGCCTCCTTCTTCAAGTGGTTATAGCCGTGGATGGTGCAGACAAACTCTGCTTGATCTTCACAGCAGAAGGAATCATCCGAAGGGATAAACCCAGCATCATATGTCTTTACAAAGCTGAATGTGCCTTCCTCGAAAAACACAAGATCGACAATCCAACCAGCAGGAAGTTCATCCAAAGCAGCCTCAAGAACTTCCGTGTTGTGAACCAGGTCAATATGTTCAGTATCAACTGTCACTAGCATTACTTATTCTCCTTTTCATAACGTTCGATGCTGTTAAAACCATCAAGGATGCCGAGGACACGATGGTGCTTACTAAGCCTTGAAAGTTGCACTGTATCAGGATTGCCAGCTAAACCCTCAAAGAAGCCGAGGATGTAGTCATCAGACCACTTCCTAAACACCTCGCGGCCTCTGCCGAAGATGTTTGCCTCCCACACACGAGGCTTCATAGCCGTACTCGTCAGATCGAGCAAGCCTCCACACCTCTCTCAGTGCGATGACAGCAGCATCCTCACCAACAATCGTGAGCCTGGTTGAATCCTTCTCTTGCTCCATGTACGTCACACAACCGTACATTTCAGCAATCCTCTTCAACGACTCGTTGATAATCTTTGCGTCATCATGATCCTGGTGGATTGCGTAGAACTGCACCTGAGTTGGAATCTTGTACTCGACACCACGCTCATCCTTCAGGATGTCATTTGCAAGGACTTCACCACCCCTACGGATGAACTGTGCCGCCAGCTCTACAGTGTCCATCATGACAGCCTCCTTTCAATAGTAACTCGCGCATCGAGAGGGGAAACCTCAACCCTCAAAAAGTAAGCGTAAGGTTCTTCCCACATAGGAACCTCAATTTCAACCTCGAAGTCATCTGATTCGTCCCAAGCCCATTCCAGCTGGTCAATCAGAAGATTACGAGAGTAAGGGGGCAAATCATGGCAAAGTGCAACGATACCCTCGGGCGATAACTCAAACCCTGGTCTTTCTAGTCTAGGCATTAGTAATGCTTATGAATCAAATGCACGTGCTCACGGTTACGCATGATGCGGACAAACATTTCATGGTCATCCTTCTTGGTGTCGTAGTAGCTCAGCCAGTAACCGTCAGCACGGAACCACTCTGCACCACCAATAGCAATCACACACCCGGTAATAATGTTTGCCACGTCATCGGGTGTCTTAATCTTGATTCCAGTAGGTTCACCATTGAGATACGTCAGCTCGAATGATTCCTCGTTGTCGTAGAGAACAGTCCACATCTCTACTTCAAACGTCCTGTACGCTTGATAAGCTGCTTCGTACTTATCGTGCAGTTCGCCCCACTTGGCAAGTGTTTCTTCAATGTTCACGGTAAAAACCTTCCTTGTACTATTCATCAGGGGTATAAACGACAACCCCGAAATGTTCCACACGGATAAGACGTTCCAAACGGAGCAGCGTTATGAGTTTGTTCTCTTTGCTTACTGCGCCCCATTGGCTGTCATTACAAACTATCATCCACAGAGTACCCTTCACATGCAGAACAGTGCCAGCAGGGAACTCGTAAAGGCTGTCGCAATAGAACTCCCACCCGCTAGGTGTAAACAAGCGTAGCCGTGTCGTACGTTTCTTCATTAGTTGTACCCCGCGATCATTGCGACACCAATACCCATGAGCAAGATGAACTCAACTAGCGCGCAAAAGGTAGCGAGTCCCAGAAAGAACGACTCAGGCCCACCGAGAATGTCCCAACAGTCATAACAGCAGTAGCCGAGCAGAAATGCCATACCAGCCCACAGAAGAGCAAAGAAACAGTAAATAACCCCAGGCATCATCTACGTCACATCCTCACGTGAATGATCTTCGGCTTGACAAACTGCTTACGCATAAGTTCAGCGAACTGCTCGTGCGAGAAAGCCTCTCCAGTGCATGTAATCCACTGCTCCTGCTCGGCTGTCTCTAGGATGCGAAACACCTCCCAGTCTTCAACGAGGATAATTGTTCCTGTGTTCAGCTCTTTAGCGTCCGCAATAAACAATTCACCATTGTTGTCGATGCACTCAAACTGTGTGCCTGTCAGCTCAGGTTCCTTGAACTCCTTTTCGAGCTCTTCGACAGCCTCATCAATCATCTTCTGAATGTTGTTGTTGTCCATGTTGGTTTCTCCTTTCGTTGATGGTTTAAGTATAGAAGGGTGGGATGGTAGAAGTCAAGATGGTGGGGGTGTGATTTGACCCACTAAAGGGTATGGGCCAATAGACAGGGAATACAGAAACAGGTATGACACCCCTCCCTTCTTTACAGTTACTCAGCAATTGATTTTTTAGTTGCTTCAAAAAGGCCCCGAATCACCCACCTGTCAAGCGACCTCCCCGCTCCCTGCCTCACAACCCGGCTCTGTCCCCGGTCCCTATCCTCGGACCCAACCCAACACCAAAACGTGACCCTGGCCACACCAAAACCAACCCAAGCACGGACCCAAACCTGTTAACAAAAGTTAGGCACCCCTTACCAACCTTAGCCCATCCTATGTGCCCTACCCACCAAAGTCACACAACCAACAACCTGCAACCTACCAACGAACTAGCACGAACCAACATGAACTAGCATGATCTAGCAATATGCCTAGCACCCGAAACGCCCCCACGTGAAAACACCCCCAGAAACTTCTAATATCTATCCATTTTTATTCAGTGCAATCTACTTCAGTAAATAAGAACAAAAACACGAAAAATGATTACACAATAGAGAATCTATATACGTGTATTTATTTCTATACTTGACTATTATCTATTACTATTAATATATTTATTTATTATATTTATTTATTTCAATTTCGTCTGCGTAGCTGCGTACGCGCGTAGGCGACCCTGCCCCCTGGGGCTCATCCCCGCTCACGCGGGGAAAACACCCAAGCACGGACCCAAACCTGTTAACAAAAGGGCTCATCCCCGCTCACGCGGGGAAAACTAGGTCACGGCGCGCCTTCGT
>ERZ1674246.10-NODE-10-length-79217-cov-30.811538_pt1 | contig 79217 bp, 60 predicted proteins | sample MGYA00581200_ERZ1674246 | MGnify/ENA primary metagenome ERZ1674246 (study PRJEB41354, sample SAMEA4873323) | human saliva metagenome | biome: human-associated habitat [ENVO:00009003]; feature: mouth environment [ENVO:08000002]; material: saliva material... | reverse complement strand
TTCCGTAACTTTGCTGATAAGCTTCATAGAGGATTGTTTTGTCATTATCTGTTTGATTTTCAACAACAAATATACGAAAAACAATCCTCTTTTGGGGCTTTTATTGAAACTATTTTTGAGGAAAAAGAAGAACTGCTTATCCCGAATTGTGGTTATTAAGTCGAACAATAAAAGAAGGAGGCAGAAACAACCACAACAAGAAAATAAAAGATTAATTTTGCAATTGGAAGACAACTGTCAACTAACTATGTAGTTAAGAAAAGAACACGACAAGCCTTGCTGAACTTAGCAAATAAACTTGTCAAAGAAGAATGAAATTAAGAAACCAAAGTTGTCAACTAATTCTAGGACATTACACCTCGAAGCACCATCAAATAGTAAAGCCACTTATAAAGTTATCAATTCCAAAGCTTGGAATTTTATTTCCAAGGCTTGGAATTTTTTTCTCAACGTATAGGAAAAAAAGTTTCAAGCTTAGAAAAAGACAGGAATAAGTCTACAATTTGAAGAATAAACGAATTTGAAGTACCGAGATTACTCATACTAAAATAAAAATTTAGTTCTTGCCTAACGTAGAAGAAATAAAAATACTTGAGATTTCAGAACGTATTGCAGCAAAACAATACAAGGATGGTAATCACCCCCACATCGCCCATTCTCCCCCTTCTCTTATCACGCTTTGAGCTATTGGGAAAGGGAGTTGAAAGAGAGTTTTTTTATTCCATTCCAATGCATATTCTTTGTAGTAATCGTCTGAAATACAAAATATTTCTGTAACTTTGTTCTCGGTTGCCATAGCAATTTTTTGTTTGTGTTTATTTGTATATCAACATCTTAATGTTACAATAAGTTTTGCTAATCACCAAATTTATAGACACTTATAATTCATCGAACCCACGTTATTATAAGAAAATATGATACAAAACATGGGATTATCCTGACTTAATATTCTCCAAAGTACCTATGAAAAAGTATTTATACATTCTTTCGTTTTGTTTTTTGCAATATACGCTCTCGGGCTTTGCACAGAACAAACAAACCTCAATGTCAGACACAATAAAACTTCCCGAAGCAACTGTATTGGCAGAAAGACCATTTGTCCAACGTAAGGCTGACAGAATGATAGTCAGTATAGAACATAGCAAATTGTTAAAGACACGTTCTCTTTCTAATATTTTGAGTTTGATTCCCGGTGTAAGTTATGATGGTGAAGGTAGTGTTACTATTATGGGGAATGGCATTAGGATATATGAAAATGGAAGAGTGGTAAAACTAAGTGGTACGCAACTTAAAAGATATTTGTCTTCTTTACGCGGCAATGATATTAAGAGTTTAGAGATACTGCCTCAAGCAACAGCTGAGTATGATGCGGAAGGAGGAACGGGGATTCTTGTTATCAATCGGCAGAAGAAGCATGATTATGGACTTTCCGGTTATGGGGGTAGCGAATACGAACGAAAAAGTAAAAATTCATTCTCAGAATTTACGGGATTAACTTATTCGTGGGGAAACTTTGCGCTTTATGCCAATATGATGTTAGGCCGGTCGGAAAGTCTAAGTAAAATAGCCGAAAGTGACTATGGACGAAATATAATAGTTAATAGTATATCTGAAAGTACAGATAAAAGTCTTTACTATATACCTAAGTTGGGCTTTGACTTTTATATATCCCCAAAGCAATATTTAGGTATTGAATGGTCTGGTAATTACGCAAAAGATTATGCCAATGACTGTTGGGTTCATTCTACTATTACCGACAATAGTCCTTATCCAACAAGCATTAAGAGTTATGCTCCATATACCTTAAGGCCTAATACCAATGATGTTACATTAAATTATGAATGGAAGACAGATACACTGGGAAGTAAACTAAATATCATTGCTGATTATGCCCGCAAAAGAGAACATGATTTGTATGAATATGAAAATAAATATACTTTAGGCATAAGTTCGGATAGTATTATATCTAAATCGCAACCCTCATTTGAGCGCATAGATGTATATAGTGCACAAGTAGACTTTGAAAAATATTTCAACCATCATCAGTTTACTCTTGGTGCCAAGTATGTCTATGCCGGTATTGATTATATCAGTAAGTTATACCTCGGAAATACGACCTTAGGTGGAATATTATCAGAAGAGATTGACCAACGAGACGATTTCAATTATTTTGAGCAACGATATGCGATATATGGAATGTATAGGTACACATCACGATCTTGGGGTGTTCAAATGGGACTGCGTAACGAATATACGGAATGGAATACCCAACAAAGAGTAAAGACTCAATTACATAACAGTAGAAGCGACAATAACATCTTCCCATCATTCTTTGTGAAAAAAAACATGGGACAAGGAAATGCTTTGTCGCTTAGTTATACGCAATCGATAAATCGTCCGTCGTACCAAATGGTAAATCCATTTGTTTTTCATCTGTCTGAAACATCCTATAAGGAAGGTAATCCTTATTTAAAAGGTGAATTGCTATACAATGTAGCATTACAATTCGTTCTGAAATCAAGATATATTTTCTCGTTATCTGCGCTTTTTATCGATAGGAAAATTAATGAGGTATACGAACAGGTTGGAGAGAAACAAACACGCTACACATTAAAAAATGATGGAAATTCAAAGAGATTGGCTTTATATATGGAAATACCCTTTACGTGGGGTATGTGGAATTGTAGAAATAATGCCGAACTAAGTCAGAGTTTATATCAGAATAGTGCTAAACGTATTCATGATTTTGGGGTTGTTCTATCGAGTTTTAATCGTTTTAGGTTGTCAAAACAACTTACTGCGATGGCAAATTTACGCTATATCAGGCATTATAAACAACTTTATCTTGTTCAAAAGACAGATTACTTTGGTGTAGATATTGAAGGAGATTATAGTTGTTTGAAGGACAAACTGAATATCAATTTTGGTGTAAAAGACTTGTTAAATAGCAGAGGAAAGAATCAACAAATATTCCGAAATAATAATTTTGAACACCATTCAGACTTTAATTTTGTTTCACGAAAGTTCTTTATTAGTGTAACGTTTAATTTCTCGGCCGGATTAAAACAAGCAAGCCAACATGATAAGACGCATTCTAATGGAGAAGAAAAAGAAAGAATGTAATGAGTAGCTTTCCTTCGATTAGGCAACATGATTGATACGCGAGTCTGGGTTAAGAAAGTACTTTTAAAAGTTAGTAATCTCGTTAGTTTTTTTGTAACTTTTCAAAAGTTCGGCGGACGCTATATCATTTAAGTCTCATTTCGCGCGCTAATCAAGTCCTAAGCGCTCCATATCTTTTCCATAAAGGCGGTTGAACTCTCTTGACGACAACCCGTGGGCAAGATAAAGCTCTACGAAAGTCTTGTAGATATCAGGTTTTATAGTGTAAAAATCCTCCATTCCACCTAAAGACTCGGGATAGGAAAGAACACGCTTAAAGAAGATCGGGACAGGATTATCCTTCGTTCCGTAGGTTGGGTCATTCCATTGCCGGCGGTTCACATAGGCTGAAAAACTATAGATGTTAGTGATAAAAGTCCATCGCTGAACTTCTAAGTCTTCATACCAAGTTTTTTCGCCACTGCCTCTTGTAACGACATTATAGCCGCCTTTAAAGGAAACAACACCTACATACTTCTTATATTCAGGTGCATAAAAGTAGATGAGATTATAAACAGCCGTTCGCGTTTGTGCTACACCCATAAACCACCCGCTTGTGGTAAAGACATCATCATACGTGTCTAAATCACGATAGTCTTTGGGCACTTTTACGACGATCGTGTCGGAGTTCTTTATATATGTATCTGCATAAGGAATAGCCGACTTATTCCCGCCAATGGTAAATCGGGTTATGATAAAGATAAGCAGCGGCGCACCTATGAACATCGCCAAAATCGTCCCCGACGTTGAAGCAATGTAGGGAAATACTTTACGAAAGAAATACGCCATTATCTGCAATAAAATACTATAGTTTCGCAAGCCCGCTGCGCGGAGTCTCATCTACTTCTCGTGCGCAGCGGGCTGAATATAGTCTTATTTTACCGTGATCAGATAGTAGTTTTTCTTGCCACGTTGTACGAGCAGATATTTGCCATCTAAGAGATCCTCTTCTGTAATGGTTTTATCAAAGGCGGAGAGCTTCTCTTTGTTCAGACTAACACCACCGCCCTGAACCAACTTACGCATCTCGCCCTTTGAGGCAAAGCATTGCGTCTTTTCGGCAAACAGGTCAACGGCTTTAGCGCCCACGGCCTCGGCGCGCTCCACCTCAAAATGAGGCACACCGCTAAAGACGGCGAGCAAAGTCTTCTCATCAAGCTTCAGCAAACTCTCTTTTGTTGCTTTGCCAAAGAGGATTTCCGTGGCAGCCAGAGCTTTTTCGTATTCCTCGCGGCCGTGAACCATCACTGTCACCTCCTCGCCAAGACGGCGCTGCAATTGGCGGCGGCCGGGATCAAGGCTGTGTTCGGCGATCAGGGCTTCTACTTCTTCGCACCCCAGCAAGGTAAAGATCTTAATGTAGCGCGCAGCTTCTTCATCAGATACGTTAAGCCAGAACTGATAGAACTCGTAGGGTGTCGTGCGCTCTGCATCTAACCAAATATTGCCGCTTTCTGTTTTGCCAAACTTTCGACCATCGGCCTTCGTAATGAGGGGGCAAGTCAAAGCATACACCTCATTGTCGGGCCCTAACGTGCGGCGAATAAGTTCTGAGCCTGTCGTAATATTTCCCCACTGGTCGGAACCGCCCATCTGCAACTTACAATTCTTCGTCTTATACAGATAAAGGAAGTCGTAACCTTGCAGCAATTGGTAAGAAAACTCCGTAAACGAAAGGCCGTCGCGTGCTTCTCCGTTCAAACGCTTCTGCACACTGTCTTTCGCCATCATATAATTGACCGTAATATGCTTACCAATATCTCTCACAAACTCCAAGAAGGAATAATTTTTCATCCAATCGTAGTTGTTGACGAGCTCCGCAGCGTTCGGCGCATCTGAATTAAAGTCGAGGAAACGCTCTAATTGCTTCTTAATACCATTGATATTATGCGCAAGCGTCTCCTCATTCAAAAGGTTACGCTCTTGACTTTTCCCCGAGGGATCACCAATCATACCTGTCGCACCGCCGATCAGCGCCAACGGTTTATGGCCACAATGCTGAAAGAGGCGGAGCATCATCACGCCGCACAAGTGGCCAATGTGCAAAGAGTCGGCCGTCGGGTCAATACCAACGTAAGCCGTTACTCTTTCTTTTTGAATCAATTCTTCTGTTCCGGGCATGAGCTGATGCAACATCCCACGCCATCTTAATTCTTCTACGAAATTCATCGAACTGTCTATTTTACAATTTGCCGACAAAGTTAGCACAAACCAAGAAAAAGGCAAAACGAAGGCCCTCACTCTTGCTGCTGAAGATGCAGTCCCCACCAAGCAGTGCCCACGCTTCATTTTAAGTTGACTTGTCATTGTTTACAAAGGCATTGATCACGCTTTCATCGCTCTCCTTTCCGAATAAACGGCCACCCAGGCGCACCTTTCATTTAGAAAGATAAGGCTGTGAAGACCCCGAGGCGATGAAGTACCGACAAACGCCCCTTATAAATTGCGTCAGACTAAAAACATAAAACGCAAAAATCATACATGACACATAAAATACTGAACGGCAAGCGGCTAAAAGCAGATAAAAAAAGAACGACAAACGACTGACAACTCATCAGTCCGCCATTTTATATGGCTCACCCGCCTTATGCCACCGGCTACGCTTGAGCAGCAAACGAGGACACGCCTGTCCCGCACCTTTCCGACAAAGACTTTGGACACAAAATGCAAGAGAACGGCGATAAAAGACAGTGATCCAAACGGCGCTCAACTGAATTGTTTTTCGTTTGGTGCAGCCAAACTATGGTTGGGTGCGAGCAAACAATGGTTTGGTACGAGCAAACGATGGTTTGGCGCCGGCAAACGATAAAAAGGCGACATCCAAATAAGCAAACAAAATGATGCGGCGACTCGATATCGTCGCATAAATAATTCGATTTTCAATACCTTATCTACGCATCGACAGATAAAAAAAGTCGGTATGGCGACGGCACAATTGCAGGATTGGCTTTAGGGAGGTAAAATCGAGCTTAACTGTAAGTCTCCTCTTATTGCCGGCCATCTTTTCCCATTCCACCAAACAGCAATTTTAAGATTTCAAGGCCATTATCTTATGATTAAACCACCGATTATTTATCTGTAAGAAAAAAAGACAGGCACTAAATACTGCCATTTCTCTACATCGTCTATCGTATCACCTGCATTGCCGCTGCATTTTCGCTGCTACGGCTCCGCGAATGCGACTAAAACAGGCCAAATCCATCCGGCTTGTCCAAAAAGTCTTTATGCGGAAAAAAACATCGATTTCAACGAAGTTTATAGCCCTTACTATGTCTTCTAAAAAGCTCGTTTTCTTGCGGTTTCATCGGAGCAAAAACTCTTGCACTGCGATAGCCCTGAAGGCTTCTACATATAAGGTGTCCGATAGGTCGGAAGTAACAGACTGCTGCTTGAAGTCTGCAAGATTAGATACAGTCATTTAGAAAAAATTTGGTAACTTTGTTCGCTTTAATTGAAAGTAATGCTGTATGACTCCTGATTTCTCCTACGACGTTTTGGTAATTGGAGCCGGCCACGCCGGCTGCGAAGCGGCGTATGCTGCGGCAACTATGGGCGCAAATACGTGCCTCATCACGATTGATATGAATAAGATCGCGCAGATGAGTTGTAATCCGGCCATAGGTGGGATTGCCAAAGGACAAATCGTACGCGAGATCGATGCTCTCGGCGGATTGATGGGGGAAATCACAGACTTGGCAACGATACAGTTTCGTATGCTTAACCGCTCTAAAGGACCGGCTATGTGGAGTCCGCGAGCACAGTGCGACCGGATGCAATATAGTCTGGCTATGCGAGAGCGACTGGAGCAAACGCCCAACCTTCACATCTGGCAAGATGAGGTGACGGAAATCTTGGTCGAGCACGAACGAGTCGTAGGCGTACGCACAATTTGGGATATTGTATTCCGAGCAAAGGCAGTCATTATCACGGCCGGTACATTCCTCAACGGCCTGATGCACATTGGGCGCAAGATGGTGGAAGGTGGGCGTTGCGCTGAGCCTGCGGCGAAGTTTTTAACCGATTCCATCGCGAAACAGGGCATTTCTTTTGCGCGAATGAAAACGGGAACGCCCGTGCGCATTGATGCGCGCTCAGTTCATTTCGATGAAATGGAAATTGAGCCTGGCGAAACGGATCATCACCGTTTCAGCTATATAAGTACTGAGCGAAAACTGAAACAGATGGTCTGCTGGACTTGCTACACGAATCCAGCGGTGCACGCTATTTTAGAAAAGGCGCTCCCGGATTCTCCATTATATAATGGTCAAATCGACAGTATCGGTCCGCGTTACTGCCCAAGCATAGAAACAAAACTCGTAACCTTTCCGGATCGGGAGCAACACCCGCTCTTCTTGGAACCGGAAGGAACTTCGACAAACGAACTCTACCTCAACGGCTTCTCTTCGAGTCTTCCGCTCCACGCGCAGTTGGAGGCGCTAAGAAAGATTCCGTGCTTCCGAGATGTGGCGTTGTTCCGGCCGGGCTACGCAATAGAATATGATTTTTTCGATCCAACGCAACTCAAGCATACGCTGGAATCGAAAGTTGTTAATGGTCTCTTCCTCGCCGGACAAGTAAATGGCACGACCGGCTATGAAGAAGCGGCTGGCCAAGGCCTTGTTGCAGGCATCAATGCTGTGCTCCTCCTCAGCGGCCGTCCGGCATTCACGCTACGAAGAGACGAAGCCTATATTGGCGTGCTCATCGATGATTTAGTCACGAAAGGCGTGGACGAACCATATCGTATGTTTACGTCACGTGCGGAATATCGCATTTTGCTCCGACAAGACAATGCGGACATTCGTCTCACACCTTATGCGATTCAATTTGGTTTAGCTTCTTCTGAACGGATTCATCGGTTTGAATCTAAGAAATCACAACTCGAAAATATTATAACTACGGCACAGCATGCATCGATTAAACCGGACAATATTAATACATATCTCGAAGAAATCGGAAGCACGCCACTTCGCCGTGGATGCAAAGCTTACGATCTCATAACGAGGCCTGAAATTACTTTGTCCGAACTCGCCAAACATACGCCGGCACTTTCCAAAACATTAAACGCGGTTTCATCGGATCGTGAAGAAACCATAGAAGCAGCAGAGATTGAAATTAAATATAGCGGCTACATCGCACGTGAGCGCCAACTGGCCGACAAAATACAACGCTTAGAGAATATAAAAATACGCGGCGTCTTCGATTATTCTACATTACACCAGCTATCAACAGAAGCGCGCCAAAAGCTTTCAAAAATCAACCCCGAAACATTGGCGCAAGCAAGTCGCATTCCCGGCATTTCACCTTCTGACATAAGCGTCCTTTTACTTTTAAGTGGACGATAAAAAGCGCAAACAGAAACATGTCATAGATAAAGATAAAACAACGATGGAATCGCACAAAACAAAGAAATAAGGAAACGAGTTCCACGTGAAACAAAATAAAGAGAATACTACCAAACACAACGTTTTATGAACGAAAAACTGTTACTCGAGAATCTAAGAAACGTACCTGATTATCCTAAAAAGGGAATCCAATTCCAAGATGTCTCCACGCTCTTCAAGAACCCTTTTTGCATTCAAGAGATGAAGCGTGAGTTGGTTCGCCTTTATGAAGACAAGGGCATCACAAAAGTGGTCGGCATAGAATCGCGCGGCTTTGTTATGGGTGCGATCTTAGCAGCAGAATTAGGTGCAGGTTTCGTAATGGCGCGTAAGCCGGGAAAACTGCCTGCTGAGACTTTTAAAGAAACTTACGAGAAAGAGTATGGCTACGATGAAATCGAAATCCACTCGGACGCGATCACATCCGAAGATACTGTACTTATACACGATGATCTTTTGGCTACGGGCGGAAGTATGGAGGCAGTGTACAAATTGTGCCAGCGTTTTAATCCGCGCCATATCTATATTAACTTTCTCATCGAGCTTGCGATGGAAGGCTTAAACGGGCGTGAGTTCCTTGGCTCGAATAAAGATATCACGACGCTAATCACCGTCAGCCGATAAAAGAACTTCGGCGGCACCAAACGGCGCAAGGATTTTGGAGTATGACGAAAGAAGAAACGACGGCAATAAAAGAATATCTAAAAGGCATTGTCAGCAATTTGCCCGAAAAGCCCGGCTGCTATCAATATTTGAATGCAGACGGGAAGATTATATATGTGGGCAAGGCAAAGAACCTTAAGCGCCGCGTTTCGTCCTATTTCACTAATCCGAAGCAAACTTTTAAGACGCAACATCTCGTTCCGAAGATTCGCGACATTCGTTACGTTGTCGTCAACACAGAAGAGGACGCGCTACTTTTGGAAAACAACCTGATCAAGCGCTACAAGCCCCACTACAACGTATTGCTGAAGGACGACAAAACCTACCCGTCCATCGCCATCAGCAACGAGTATTTGCCGCGCGTTTTCAAAGTGAGGAAGCGCGCGGGCAAGGGCGCGACATTCTTTGGCCCATATAGTCACGTCCCAACAATGTATGCACTGCTTGAACTCTGCCACAAACTTTATCGGCCTCGGCCTTGCCGCACGCCAATGACGAAAGAAGGCGTTGAAAGCGGGAAATACGACCTCTGTCTCGAATACCACATTGGCAATTGTGCTGCGCCGTGCGTCGGGAAGCAGACTTGGGACGACTACAACAAGAATATCGCTGCCTGCAAAGAGATTCTACGCGGCAATACCGCCGAATTGGAGCGCAACATCAAAGCCCGAATGCTCGAAGAAGCCGAACATTTGCGCTTTGAAGCCGCAGAAGCACTCAAACAACAATACTTGTTGCTCTCCAATTATCGCGCCAAAAGCGAAATTGTCTCCAGCGTAATCCACAACCTCGATGTTTTCAACATTGAGAGTGAGGAAAAAGTGGCCTACATCAACTATCTGCACGTCACGAACGGCAACATCACACAGGCCTTCACATTTGAATATAAGAAGCGTTTGGGCGAGAGCGAAGAAGAACTGCTTTCGCTCGGTATTGTCGAAATGCGCGAGCGCTACCACAGCCAATCAACCGAAATAGTCGTGCCTTTCGCTTTAGATTTACCGGAAAGTTACGCCACACAGACAATTCCGCAAAAAGGAGATAAGAAAAAGCTCCTCGAACTGTCCAAACTCAACGTCAAGCAATACAAGTTTGACCGCCTCAAACAAGCCGACAAACTCAATCCGGAACAAAAATCCGTGCGCTTGATGCAAGAAATACAGCGCGAACTAGGCCTGTCACAACTCCCCTTCCGCATAGAATTGTTCGACAATTCAAATTTGCAGGGAAGCGATGCCGTAGCCGCCTGCGTAGTCTTCGAAAAATTGCGCCCGGCAAAGAAAGCATACCGCAAGTACAATATAAAAACCGTCAGCGGGCCCGACGATTATGCCTCGATGCAAGAAGTCGTGCGCAGGCGTTACACCCGCTTGATCGAAGAAGGACAGCCACTGCCGAACCTCATCATAGCCGACGGCGGAAAGGGGCAAATGGAAGTCATACGCCAAGTTGTGGAGGACGAACTCAAGCTCTCCATTCCCATTGCCGGTTTAGCGAAAGATGCCCACCACCGCACGCGTGAACTCCTCTTTGGTTTCCCGCCTTTAAGCATAGGAATGAAAGCCGACAGTTATCTTTTTCGCCTCCTAACGAGCATGCAAGACGAAGTACATCGCTTCGCCATCACCTTCCATCGCCAGAAGCGCAGCAAGCGTCAGACCGCCTCGCGCTTAGATCAAATAGCCGGCGTAGGCGAGAAGACAAAATCCCTACTCCTGCAAAAATTTGGCAGCCTGAAACGCATTGAAGAAGCCACCTGCCCCCAGCTGCAAGCCGTCTTAGGCACAAAAAGAGGAACCAAACTCTTCAAAAACCTCCACCAAATGGCTGCCAATCAGGAATAAAAGCTTACTTTTGTTCGACGTGAGCGCTCCCTCGCTCTATCAAAGCAACGATAGCAAGAATGAAGACAGTAATCCAGCGCGTCAAATACGCCTCCGTCACCATCGAGGGTAAAGTTACGGCCCACATTGATCAAGGCCTGCTGATCCTCCTCGGCATCACGACCGACGACGACCGCGCCGCAGCCGATTGGCTCGCCCGCAAAGCCGCCGCACTCCGCATTTTCGACGACGAGAACGGCGTAATGAATAAGGACATACAAGAGATTGACGGCCAAATCTTAGTTGTGAGTCAGTTTACCCTGCTCGCGAGTTACAAGAAAGGCAACCGCCCCTCATACATCCACGCCGCCGCCCACGAAACGGCCATTCCGCTTTACGAGCACTTCATCGCCCAACTTTCCGCGCTGATCAACAAGCCCATAGCCACGGGCACGTTTGGCGCAGATATGAAAATCGAACTCCTCAATGATGGCCCTGTCACCATTTGTATGGACACCAACCACAAAGAATAAGCAAGGGCACTCCAAAGTTTCACCCTATAATGAATAAATCCTTATCCGACCCCACCGATAGTCCGACGCTACACGAAGCACAAGCCCTTGTGGATACGTGGATCAAGACCTACGGCGTCCGCTACTTTAGCGAACTCACCAATATGGCCTGCCTGACCGAGGAAGTCGGCGAATTGGCCCGCATCATCGCCCGCCGCTACGGCGACCAATCGTTTAAGGCCGGCGAAACGCAAGATCCGGCCGACGAAATGGCCGATATTCTTTGGGTACTCCTCTGTTTGGCCAACCAGACGGGCACAGACCTCAGCGAAGCCTTTCGCCGCAATCTCGAGAAGAAGACTCGGCGCGACGGCACACGCCATTTGAACAATCCAAAACTAAAAAACAATACACAGCAATAACATGACACTCCACGAACACCATCATGATCACGCGCACGAAAAAGGCGCTGACAAATACGAACAAGCATTCAGCAAGTACAACCTCCACCTGCACGACGAAAACGTCGCAGAACGCGTAAAAAACCTCTTAGCGAGCGCGCGGGAGCAGTATAACACGCCCGAAGTATTAGAATTTCTCCTCAGCACCGTAGAATTGACTACGCTTAAGGTGACGGATAGCGACGAAAGCGTACTGCGCATGGTCGAGAAATACAACCGCGTGGCCGAAGATTACCCCACACTCCCTCACTTCGCCTCTATTTGCGTCTACCCACGCTTTGCACAAATCGTAGCACAGTCGCTCGAGGTAGAAGGCACGGAGGTAGCCTCCGTTGTGGGCGCATTCCCCTCATCGCAGTCTTTTATAGAAATCAAAACGGCTGAAACGGCCCTCGCCGTACACGATGGTGCGACGGAGTGCGATATGGTGCTGAGCGTTGGCGCCTTTCTTTCGGGCGACTACGAGACGTGTGCCGACGAGATCAGCGAGATTAAGGCGGCTTGCGGTGAGGCTCAACTCAAAGTGATCTTGGAAACGGGCGCACTACAAACGGCTGAAAACATCAAACGGGCAAGCATTCTTTCAATGTATGCCGGTGCAGATTTCATCAAGACGTCTACGGGTAAAATCGAGCCTTGCGCTACGCCTGAGGCGGCTTACGTGATGTGCGAGGCCATCAAGGAGTATCACGCACAAACGGGGCGTATGGTCGGTTTCAAGGCTGCCGGTGGCGTCAGCACGCCGGAAGATGCACTCAACTACTATACGATCGTCCGCGAACTCTTGGGCGAAGATTGGTTGAAGGCGAATTTGTTCCGCATCGGTACGAGTTCGCTCGCTCCGCGCTTGATCAAAGCCGTCACGGGCGAGGATGTAGGCAAGTTTTAAGCCCGCTCGCCGCCTTACGGCGCACGCATAGAGCTACATACCCGATTAGACGTTTCGACGCGTCTGATCGGGCATTTTTGTATACTAAAACGCGTCCGGAATATCTTTTATGGTGGCGTAAACCTGCTGTCCTATAATGCGGACGAAGCGAAACGCAGTAAACGTTTATGGGTAAATGGGCTACGCATACTTGCTTTATTCCTACGGGAGTGTATTTTCAGACGCCTAAGGGCGCGTTTTGAATCACCTAATGCGGTATTGATGAGTTTGCGCTCACGATAAAAAAGGTGTACGCTCACGAGCGTAAGGGTTTATGCTCGTGATAAAAAAGGTATACGCTCGTGAGCGTACACACCTTAATCAAGTCGTCAGCGCGGGTAAGCGGGTTATTGTGGGCGTAAAATCTTATCATTATGTGTAGGGTGATTGTATTATCTAATTGATTATGTGTGGTTTATCATTTCATACTTAGATTCGGACGATTTGAAAGACCAAGCCTAAGGGATTACTCAAATGGGGCGTGTCGCAGACAGGGTTAAAGTGCTTTTCACTTTAACCCTGCCTTGCCAAAAGACTAACCCCAATGGGGCTATGTGTGGCGTGAAACAATGAATCTTCGGCCTACAGCCGGGTCGAAAGAATCGTTGTGGGCTATAAACTGAGGAATAAAAGAGGGGACCTTAAACCGAATTGGGGTTATAAGCTTCATTCCGGTTGTCTCTCAGCTCAGGATACATCAACCAAGCACGCTCGTGGAATTCAAGGTAAGCTTGTAAGTCGCCTGCGTTGTATAAGCGATGATCTTGCGCAGAAAAAGCCTCTGTTTCTGCTTGTAAGGTATTCTCTAAAATGGCCATTGCTTATTGTTTTGAAGGCGCTTTGTCTGCTTTATATGCACCATTTTACGTACTCCATTATATCTCTTGGCGCCGCCGAGGGATAGGGCGGCCGGCGATGCGTGCAAAGCATCAGGGAAGGTGGATGAGGGTAGCGCTGCCTTTGACGGTGTAGACGCCCTCGCAGATCGCTGCATCGTGGCGCGCAAGAGGGGTGTCGTCGATCAAGCAGTCGGTGAGGGCGAAAAGGATCGTCCGGCCGTTTGGAAGGGTAGAGCAGTTGTCGAGTGCTATGCGCGCCGTGATGGGTAAGTCGCGGCGGACAATTACGTTGAAGTCTACCGCGCCCGGCGTGTTGCGAGAGCGCATAGGTTGCGCACCATCAAACTCAAATAGGTCAGTAGCAGATAGCTTTACCGCATTCTCTTCGCCCACAGCTCCATTTTCCGCTGCCGATTGCGACTCGGATGCGCCCGGATAGAGTACGATCTCTCCATTCAAAGGCATAAGATAGCGCAGAAAGCCCGTGAAGTCGGAAAAATTGCTCTCCGGCGTATCGATGACTGCTGAAGAAATACGGAGGTCAAAGTTGCGCGCGGCGAGACTTGCCGTCGCCGGAAAAATGCAGATCTCGCGGGTTATGCCGCCTGACCACTGCGTCGTTTTGTAAGTTGCTTGACGAATAATCTGTATCATCTTCTTTATATAAAATTGGCCGCCGCAAAGAGCGTGCGGCGGCCGGTAAAATAGTTTTATGTCATTGTTGAGCGATCAAAGGTCGCGTGCTACGCGGAAACCAACGTTGTCAGCCGTCATTGTCTTAAAATCGCTGAAGCGGTTTGCACTGCGTGCGAAGCGAGCATCGTGACCCCAGCTTCCGCCTCGCAAGACCATTTCGTTGCCGCTCTCCGGCCCTTTTGGGTCAGTAACGGGATCCGATGGGTACGCATCGTATACATCAGCGCACCATTCGTAGATATTGCCGTGCATATCGCAGACGCCCCAAGCGTTTTCATTATCTAATTCGTCGACCTCAGTTGTGCGTCCGCGGTAGACGCCTTCAGGATAATCCTTGTAAGGCGCAGAGCCATCGTAGTTAGCTTGATCCGTCGTAATATTATCGCCCGTAGAGAACGGCGTCGTAGTGCCTGCACGGCAAGCATACTCCCATTCCGCCTCGGTGACAAGGCGGCAGCCCGCCCATTCACAGAAGGCTTGCGCATCGTTCCAGCTTACGTCGACAACCGGACGCTTGCCGCGACCCCAGTTGAAGTCTTTCGGCTTTTCGCGCCCCGTAGCTTCGCAGAATTTGTCGTATTGTTCGAATGTAATAGGGTATTTGCTGATGTAAAAGGGTTTAGATAAAGTTACCTTGTGCAGCCCCTCGTCCGGATCGGCTCCATCTTCGCCGGCCGGGCTACCCATGTTAAACGTGCCGGCGTCTAATTTAATCCATTTAATCCCGATTGCTTCGGCCGGATCTTGAGGCTTAGTTGCTTCAAAGAAGGTTACATCGGTCACATTCTTTACAGCCATCGTATCCTTCGTACCATTAGAAAGCGTGATGACCATATTCCAATTTTGAGCAAACAAGTTGCTCGCTGCTGCAAGAAAGGCTGCAGCCGTTAAGAGTAATGATTTTCGTCTCATCGTAAAATATTTAATATGGTTTTGTTAGGAAATCCATTTTAGGCACACGATTGTTAAGGTCGCTCGCTGCGTACAGCAAAGGCTAAAGGTGTGATTTTCGGAAGTAAAGGTAGAGATATTTTTTATTATACAAATATTTTGCAAGTACTTTTTCCTCTTTAACTTGCTTTTTTCTCTCTTTTTTTGCTGCTGGGGCCTCATCTTTGGCTGAAAAAGGCTGATTACGGGCAGCAAATCAAAGTAAAAAAATAACGGCCAAAAGTTGGCTGCCTCTAGCTCAATGCCTACCTTTGCAGCGAACATTTCGGGCCCGACCGGATTTGACAGCGGGACGAGGTGGTGCGTAAGCACGCAGTGCGCCTGAGGGTGGGCACTTTAATATCGGCCTTCAACAATTTAACTGGCGAAAACAATTATGCTCTCGCTGCTTGATCGAAGTATAGTACATCAAAGCTTTATCCGTTCACGGCGTGAGCGGACGAGACATCACTCCGAAGCTCTTTTTCCGAAGCTCGCGGGCATAGTGGTGCAGACAAATCGGGAATAGTTGCGATTGGCCTCGCAAGCGCGGCGAAAATTTAGAGGATAAGGTGGCGTAAGAGTTGCTCTGCACTCAGCGTTGCTCGAAAACGATGGCAGAGATAAGCGTGTAGAAAGCGTATGATTTCCCCGTTTGGACGAGGGTTCGATCCCCTCCGGGTCCACGCCTGCGTCTTTTTGACGTACTCAAGTAGAAAAGCGCCTGTCAATGACTATTTGTTTAGTCGGCAGGCGCTTTTTTGTGGGCCGTGTTCCTCTATAATATATAATGTCTTCCGCCTTTTGTGGCGAAGGTTGGCCCGTCGAAGGGTCGGCCGACTCATTCGGAGAAGCCATAACGGAAAAAGCTCCCGCAACCGAGTGGCAGTTGCGAGAGCTTGTCTGTTGTCTATGAAAATCTCAGAGAGATTTAGAGTTGGTCCTCTTCTGGATGTTTGTCCAAGAAAGAAACCAGCATCCAAACGTTCTTCTCTTGTCCAACGAGGAAGTCGTCCATCAGAGCTACCGTAGCTTCATCACTATATTCACCGGCCAAGTCTACAATCTTGCGTTCTTGTGCAATGAGGTTGCCGAGGTTTTCTAGCACACGGCGTAGGCCATCCTTGCCTTTCAAAGGCAAATTACCATCTTCTTTAATGTTAGATGTCTTCAAATATTCGCTGAAGCGATTTTCAGGCGTATAACCCAATTGCAAGATGCGTTCTGCGATTTCATCAATCTTTTCTGCCGCGTCGTTGTAAAGCTCTTCATATTTTGCGTGCAGGGTGAAGAATCCTTTGCCCTTTACGTTCCAGTGGAAGCCGCGGAGGTTCGTGTAGAAGATCTGATAATCGGCCAATAATTGTTTGAGAGCAGCTACAACGCTTTCAACTTTTTTTTCATCTAAATGTAGATAATCCAATGTCTTCATAAGTTTTATGTTCTAAATTGTTCTGAGAGAATAGCGGATTTTCCGCTTTCGTTCATCGACAAATATAAGTCAATCAAAAAGAGAATGCAAATGTTTTGTTGATATTCTGTTTATTATTCCGATCTTCATCTGTGATTTTATAAAAACTATATGCGCAACATCTGTTATTGCTATATGAAGATTGCTTTTAGGTGCGTTATTCGGCGACGCATAAAGCGAGGCGTAACCTATTCCTCTTTTCTTCTTCCCGTTTCTTGTGTTCAAATAAACAGAACTGAGGCTGTTTTGGTTTGTGCCGGCGCTCTTGGTATATGTTTGCCCATTCTGTTATCCACGCTGTACTACGCTGAGATAGACGTCTGCGGTAAAACTTTACGTAATACGGCGCGAGAATGGTCGAACCGGGCGGCTGCACCCCATTGTTCGGGTGAGAAAGCTTGTGAGACGAATTAAAGGCACATTTTTTTTCGTGCGAAAAAGAAAAAAGCACTTTTTCTTGAAAAAATACCGCCTCAAGCACCTTGAAAATGCGTAAAACTTAAACGCAGGTTGGGCGCCGAATACTCGAAAATGATTACCCGTCGCGAAGTGTCGGGAAAAAGAAGTGGGTGACAAGTATCGGTAGGCGTCCCTTTATGGCCGTTTTGTCTGCGCTGCTTTTTGCGCCGATTGGGGTGCGCCTTGAGCGAAGTTTGTACCGGTTTTCCGAACGTTGACTTTTTCAGAAGAATGGGGAAGAATAAGATCGTTACCCCAAAGCCGAGTCTGCTTGCCGGCAAGCGCCTTTGCTTGCAGGGCGGGCGGCCCACTGTATAAAGCCAGAAAAGGCCGACTTACCAAAAGTCGGCCCTTTTCGGAACATAACAATTTAAATTTTCTACTCAACTCAGAACGGCCGTTTCCGCATCTCCCGACGAGTGGCGTACCGTTTCCACAAAGTAATGCTGTGGTGCTGAATCTGATTGCAAAGGTACGCTTGTTGATTATCCGGTGCAATACCTAAAAATGTGGATTTTTGAATTTTAGCCGGAAAAAAGCGGGATCTTTCAGAATTGATACGTGAGTGTGACGAGCGCCGTTACGTTGCGATCGCCCGTCGCATTGAATTTTGTCAGGCCCAAATCAGTCTCGATACCCAGCGTCAGGTGCGAAGGCAACTGATAGCCTAAGCCTATGGTCAGTCCGCCGTCGAAGCGATGCGTCCCGTGCTCTTTGAATGTCTGCGTATCATAATAGAGCTTCCGCGAACCAATCTGCCCCACGTCGCCTCGCGTCGTCTGCTTTCCACCGAGCCCGTAAGCCACATAAGGCCCTGCGGAAGCCACGATGTAATGCCCGGCTGAGAGGCGAAAGTAATAATTAAAGACGAGCGGGAGTTCGAGATAATTTGCCGTTGTCGTTCGATTTCGGATTCCCATTATCGGGTTGCCGTCTTTGTCTACAGCCTGCGAGCCATCGTCCTCACGAAAATAGACCCGCTGATTGTGATTCTTCCAGCCTTTGGCGTAGAATACGAGCGAGGGCGCGAACGTCAGACTTTGCGATAGCTCAAACTCGACACCCAGTCCGGCCTTAAACGACCCAACAGGCGTTGCATCATTATAATGTGTAGCCACGCCGCCGCCTATGCGCATTTGGAAGTTTTGCGCCCGCACGCCGGCTGCCGACAAAATCAAAAGTGTTGCTAAGAAAAACCTGCTCATAAGCGTAAAGATAAAGAGATGAAATGCCTATTTCTTGTTGTCGTTGTTGAAGAATTGCCGCCAGTCGCTCTGCGTATCCTCGTGCGATTTGCTGCTTTTACGGCGCTCTCCGCGGGGCGCTTTACGCTCGCTGCGGCGTCCGGCATATTCCTCGTGAGCCGGTTTTCGCTTACGGCCGCGTGCTTTCTCCTCGCCGCCTTCGGGGTTCACCCTGTCGGCCGCATCTACGACAACGGGGCGGTTGCCTACCTTGACGCGCGCCATTTTTTTGAGTACGATCGGTGCGTCCTCTTCAGGCACTTCAAAGAACGAGCAATTGTTGGTCAGATCTATACGCCCGATCTGTATTTTCCCCTTCACGTAGCGATTGATCAGATTAATGATCTCCCGCGCATAGAAGTTGTCGCGCTTACCTAAGTTGATGAAGAGCCGCGCATAACCCGGGTCGGCCTTGTGCGGGCCGCGCTCGCGCCGCTCGCTGCGGTTGCGCTCTCGGCGCGCCTCCGGCGTGTCGCCCTTCCCGCCCGGTTGGATGATCTCCGGCGCATTGGCATAATACTTAAGGAAGCGGCCGAAGGCATCGCTCACCAAGCGGCGTATGAGGTCCTCCTTAGAGAGCCAATCCAATTTGCGGAACACTTCCGGCAAGAACGGAGCGATTTGCGTTTCGTCGACTTCCACGTGCTCCAGGTGGTCCATCACGTGATACAACTGCTTCGTGCAAATCTCTTTTGGCTCGGGGAGCACGCCCACTTCAAACTGTTTGCCGATCGTGCGCTCGATATTGCGTATTTTGCCCTTCTCGCGCAAGTGAATGATAGCAATACTCGTACCGCGCTTACCGATGCGCCCTGTTCGACCGCTGCGGTGAATGTAATTCTCAATGTCGTCCGGCATTCCGTAATTGATGACGTGCGTCAAGTCGTCGACGTCCAAGCCGCGAGCCGCCACGTCGGTAGCAATAAGCAGCTGCGTGTTGTGCTGGCGAAATTTCTGCATCGTCAAGTCGCGCTGCGCCTGCGAAAGATCGCCGTGGAGCGCCTCTGCGTTGTAGCCGTCTTTGATCAAAGCGTCGGCCACTTCCTGCGTCTCCAAGCGCGTGCGGCAAAAGATAATACCGTAGATCTTCGGATAATAGTCGACGATGCGCTTCAACGCGTGATATTTATCGCGCGCTTGCACAAGATAATACGTATGATTGACGTTTTCAGCCCCTTCATTGCGCGAACCGACCACGATTTCTTTATAGTCGTGCAGATAATTGCGGGCTATGCGTTCGATCTCGCGGCTCATCGTCGCGGAGAAAAACAGCGTGTTTCGATTCTCCGGAACGCCCGCCAAGATTGCGTCGATGCTTTCCGTGAATCCCATATTCAGCATCTCGTCCGCCTCGTCGAGTACCACGTTCTCCACGTTCTCGAGTTTGGCCACGCCGCGCTCCATCAAGTCAATGAGGCGCCCCGGTGTAGCTACGATTACTTGCGCGCCGCGTTTCAGCGAGCGGATCTGGCTTTCTATGCTCGCGCCGCCGTAAACAGCCTGCACGTGCAAGCCGTCAATGTATCGCGAATAGTCTTTCAAGTCATCGGCAATTTGCAGGCAGAGTTCTCGCGTCGGACTCAGGATCACGGCCTGCGTAGTGCGTTGCGTCGGATCTACCTTTTGCAAAACCGGAAGCCCGTAAGCTGCCGTTTTGCCTGTACCGGTCTGTGCTAATGCAATGACATCATTGCCCACTCCCAAAAGATATGGGATTACTTCTTCTTGCACAGGCATCGGGTTCTCATAACCGAGCTCGGCAATGGCGCGTCGAATCTCTTCGTTTACGCCTAATTCTTCAAAAGTCTTCAAATGGAATAATTAACTAATAGTTACGTGCGCAAAGGTACGAAATAATTCCTCAGCCTTTGCCAAATATGCACCGATTTGTTTTGTTTTCTAACCGATTATGACCTTATTCCGCTTTTTTAGCAACGAATCCCCAGCTTGTGCAGCGCATCATGCGCACCCCTTGACCGCCGTTAAAATCCCCATTGGCCTGCTTCCGCAGCCTTTTTGCGCCCATTTCCGCGCCGAAGAAGCGAGAAAATGAAGCCAATGCCTTGTCCGCCCCGCCCAAAAGCCGTACCTTTGACAGATTAACCAAATATGCACACCCTTATGGAGCAATTGCTTCACTACGTATGGCGTCATCGCCTCTTCCCCCTGCGCCTGCTGACGACGCAAGGCGGAGAGCGCGTTGAGATAATCGACGTTGGTCTCCCCAATCCTCATGATGGCCCCGACTTCTTCAATGCGAAAGTGAAGATTGGTGCCACCTATTGGGCCGGCAATGTGGAGATCCACGACCGCGCCTCTGATTGGTTTCACCACGGCCACGACCGCGATCCGCATTATAATAATGTCGTGCTCCACGTTGTGCGTGAGACGGATGCTCTCGCGCTGACGCAAGACGGCAAGCGCATTCCGCAGCTCCAACTCGAGGTGCCGGCTTACGTGGAGGCCAATTATGCCGCCCTCTTTGCAGAAGAGAAATACCCGCCCTGCTTCCGCGTCTTGCCCGATCTGACGACGTTGCAGCGCACCTCGTGGCTGGCCGCCTTAGCCGCCGAGCGCCTGGAGCAGAAGAAGGCGCGCATTGACGACTATTTGCGGCTGACCAATCGCGATTGGGAGCGCTGTTGCTTCGTCGCCTTGGCGCGCAACTTTGGCTTTGGCGTCAACGCTGAGGCCTTTGAACGCTGGGCGCTTAACATACCGCTCAGCGCTGTCGGCAAGCACCGCGACAACGCCTTCCAAGTCGAAGCCTTCTTCTTCGGGCAAGCCGGTTTGCTCGATCCGCAAGCCACGCCCCAAGAGCGGCAAGACGATTACTTCCGCAGCTTGGCCGACGAATACCGCTTCCTGCGCCACAAGTTTAGCTTGACGCCCTTGCCCCACGACTTATGGCGCTTTCTCCGGCTACGGCCGCAAAATTTTCCCCACGTGCGCATCGCGCAGCTCGTCAACCTTTACCATAGTAACCAAGTAAATCTCTCTCGTTTGCTCGAAGCCGCGTCGGCGGCCGACTTGCGCGCGCTGCTCCAAACGTCCGTGACGCCCTATTGGGAGACGCATTATACCTTCGGTCTCCCAAGTAAGGCCGGTCGAAAGGTGCTGCAGACGTCCGCCCTCGATCTCCTGTTGATCAATACCGCCGTGCCGCTGCTCTTCGCCTTTGGTCGCTCCCATCGCGACGAGCGTATGTGTGAGCGGGCTTTGCGCTTGATGGAGTCTATCGCGCCCGAGCGCAACAGCATCGTAAAGGCTTGGGCCGATGTCGGACTCAAAGCGCGCTCTGCCGCGGAAAGTCAGGCGCTCCTCCGCCTCAAGCGCGACTATTGTCAGCGCAAGGCCTGCCTCAATTGTCGTTTTGGCGCGGCCTATTTGCAAATGGGGGCGCCCAATACCGCAGGCGCTCAGCTTGATCAATGATTTTATCACCTTATATATACGTTTGACGTATGAAGACTGTTTTTGAACTCGAAATGAAGGTGCGCGACTACGAGTGCGACCTGCAAGGCATCGTTAATAATGCCGTTTACCAACACTATACTGAACATACGCGCGCCGAATATCTGCGCTCCCGCTTCGAAGGTGTGGAAGCTTTGCACGAGCAAGGCATCGATACCGTCGTAGCACGCTTGGAGATGGCTTTCAAAGCCCCTTTGCGCCCCGGTGATCGCTTCGTCTCGCGTTTAGGCATCAGAAAAGAAGGCCTGCGCTATATTTTCGAGCAGACGATCTGCCGCTTACCTGATGAACAGGTGTGTATGCAGGCGCAGACGACGGTAGTCTGTCGCATCAACGGGCGTTTAGGCGATTGTCCGGCGCTTAACGAGGCGTTTCAAGCCGACTTTAGTGAGGTGAAATAGGCCTTGGACTCTTCGCCCCTCTCTTTTATGTATGCTGATCAATGGAAAACACACAACCTACGACGGAAACGTTGAGCCTGATGACGCTCGGCGCACTGCCCGGTGTCGGCTTAAAAACGCTGCGCACCATCTTGGCACGTTACAAGTCTGCCACGGCGGCGCTCGAGGCCTTTGCGCAAGGTGCTGAAGTCTGTGCTTGTTCGGCCGAAGATTCGGCTGAGGCGCGCCAATGGGCTGAAGCGGAAATGGCTTATTGCGAAGCTCACGCGGTAAGGATCTTGACGATGGCCGACGCGGACTATCCGGCGCGCTTACGCGCTTGTGACGATGCGCCGCCTTATTTGTTTTATCGCGGAGCGGCCAATTTGAATGCAAAATATGTCGTGGCCGTGGTCGGCACGCGCCACATTACGGAGTATGGCAAGGACCTTTGCCGCCACCTCTGTCGAGATTTAGCCGATTTTTCGCCGGATGTGCTCGTCTTGAGCGGACTGGCTTACGGCGTTGATGTGCACGCGCATCGGCAGGCCTTGGCGGCCGGTTTGCCGACGGTGGGTGTGCTCGCGCACGGCTTGGATCGGCTCTACCCGTCGGCGCATCGCACGACGGCCGTTGAGATGCTGAACAAGGGCGGTTTGCTCACGGAATATCCGCGTCTGACGGTGCCTGAGAAGGGGCGATTCTTGCAGCGCAATCGTATCGTGGCGGGGATGGCTGATGTAGTTGTCGTCGTGGAGAGCGGATTTCGAGGCGGCGCGCTCGCCACGGCGCGTTTGGCGCGTCAATATGAGCGCCCGGTCTATGCCTTTCCGGGGCGTGCAAGTGATGAAATGTCGGCCGGTTGTAATGCTTTGCTGCGTGACGGGCGCGCCAAACTCATCACATCGGCCGAGGATCTGTTGGCTGACTGGCTCGGCGTGAAGGCTAAGGCGCAGGAGGCCTTGCCGGCGACTGATCTGTTTGCCGATTTGACCCGGAATGAGCAAAAGTTGATCGCCGTTTTGAAGCAGCACGATTGCCGGACGCTCGACCAACTCGCTATGGAGGCCGATTTGGACCATTCGGTGGTGGCTTCGCTCTTGTTCGATTTGACTATGCGCGGGTTTGTCAAGACGCTTCCCGGTGGCGCTTATCGCCTGATGCGCTAAGCTACGAGCGGCGCTCCGGTCTGCTACCGCCCAAGGTTGAAGGCGGGCGTAGGATGTGCCCATTCTTTTATCGTCAACGGCTGTTTGCAGCTGTCTGCGCTTATCTTTATGGCGTGGATGGCCGCTTTTTTATGCTGCCAATGCGTTTGCTGAGGCTTTGCGCCTTTGCGGCGATCTTGTCGCTTGGTCGAGCGTTGTTTCGGCCTTGATTTTTGTAGCTGAAGGCGGATAATGGGGCGCGCTTCGGCGTCTTTTCAAATGATCAATGATCGGAAACTTTTTCGTCAAATCGTGCCGACTTGCTTTTTCATCGTGAGCGTAAAGGTCTACGCTCACGAGGGGACGTTCTTTTTATCGTGATGAAAAGGGTGTGCGCTCACGATGAAAAAACAAACTACTGCGTTTTCGCGAATAAAAAATAAGGATGGAGACGTTGAAAACAGACTTAAACTTCTTCGTTGAAGCCTTCCGGATGCTCAATGGTGGGCGTCGATAGGAGTGCGGCGGGTAGGCGGCCTTCGTCGCTCTCAATGTGTCGGCGCGAAGGTGGCGTCAGGGCGTAACTTTCGGCGTTGTAATGTTCCCCAAAACTCAGATCGAAATCAGCTTGTAGGAGTTGGCGGGCCAAGGCCGGACGCCCGCGAAACCCATGTATGACCCAGCGCTGCGTAGGGCGGTAGTGCTTGCGCAGGGCCAAGAGGCGGTCGAAGGCGCGCACGCAGTGGAGGATCAGCGGCTTGCCGTAGGCTTCGCTCAAACGGACGTGGAGGGGGAAAAGTTGCTCTTGCACGGCCCAGTCTCCGCGCAAGCGGTCAAAACCACATTCGCCAAGGGCCACAACTTCGTCGCGCGCGGCCCAAAGGAGGAGTTGCTGCTGCAATTGGGCGAGGTCTGCGGCCGGCAAACTGCTCCACCAAGGGTGAATCCCGACTGAATAGCACGCGTGGGGGAGGGGCGCAAACGGCGTTGCACCCGATAAAACTTCAAGTGGTATGTTGACGATGGCCGAACCGGCCGGTGCGTCGAGATGGTGGGAATGAAAATCGAGCAAACGAGTCACGGGACGGGATCATAGCCGCTTCCGCCCCACGGATGGCAGCGCAAAAGGCGGCGAATTGCTAACCAAAGTCCTTTGAAAAGCCCATGTTTCTGCAAGGCTTCAATAGCATATTGAGAACAGGTAGGCGTAAAGCGGCACGAGGGTGGCGTCAGCGGTGAAATAAAGCGTTGATACAAGCGGATAGGGAGGATGAAAAGGCGTACAAGGTATTTCATGATGAAGCAGTTTCCTTTTCTACAATGCGCTGAAGCAGTTTTACCATTTGTGTTTCGACTTTTGCGGTCGGCCAAGTGCGATCGGAGAACCAGAGAAAGGCGATGTGGAGGCCCTCATCGGGGGCGAGGATGGCGGGCAGGAGGTCTTTGTGGTGGCGATAGGCTTCGCGCAGGAGGCGTTTGACGCGGTTGCGATCCACGGCGCGACGCAATTTGCGCTTGGGTACGCTCAACAAAACTTTTACCGCGGGCTTGCCGCCCGGCTTTACGCGCCGATAGGCGGCACGCAACGGATAGACCGAGGGGGAATGGATGCCCTCGGCAAAGAGCGATTCGATGTCTTTGGTCAAACAGAGGTGTTCGGCCTTACCAAAACTATAGCGCTTCATTAAGGCAAAAGTACGGAAAACTATTCGATTGTTCGCCGCTCGCCGCCCGAAATTCGTCGCGGCGAAAGGGTAGCGCAAAAAGAAGACCGGGGCCAAGCAATCTTGGCGCCGGTCTTTAACTCGACGTATTATTGTATTATAAAATGTGACGTGTGTTATTTGTTTTCCTTCTCCAGATAAAGCTCTAAGCAAGCGGGCATCGAGGGCGCTTCAGGCGAAGGCGCAGCGACGGCAGGCTCGTAGCCACTGTCGGTAATCGCTTTGAGCGTGGAGCGGCCAAAGCATCCGAGCTTCACGCCTTTTTCCCGGAAGTCGGGATAGTTCTCGCAGAGAACCTCAAAGCCGCTCGGGGTGAACGGAATCACGAGATCGTAATCTTCGATCGCTTTGGGCAAATCGTTGCTCACGGTGCGATACATCACACACTCGGTATGGTTCAGCTTCTTCGCGTTGAGCGTTTCTTCCACCTCGTTGGTGTGGACGCTACTCTGAGGAATGAGGTATTTTTCCGTCTTGTGCTTGGCCATTACCTGAACGAGGTCGGGCCATTTACCCGTCTGGCTGAAGAAGACTTTACGCTTGCGATACTGAACGTATTTTTGGATGTATAAAGCGATTGTCTCGGAGAGCCCAAAGTATTTCATGTCTTCCGGAATGTTGACGCGTAGCTCTTTACACAAAGTAAAGAAGTGGTCAATGGCGTGGCGGGAAGTAAAAACGATAGCAGTATGGTCCAAGATCTGAACTTTCTGTTGGCGAAACTCTTTTGCGCTGAGTCCTTCTACTTTGATAAACGGATGAAAGGTAATTTCGATACCGTATTTCTTTTCTATATCAAAATAAGGAGACTTCTCGGACGTGGGATAGGGCTGCGAAATGAGGATTTTTTTTATCATCGTGACTTTGAATACTTACTCGATAGCAGTCAAGCTGTTTAGCGAATAAACCAAAGCGCGCCACAAGGCGAACAGTGGTAGTATTTCCAGGGTGCAAAGGTACAAAATAATATGGATTCCGGACATTTTATAGCCGGAAAAAATGTGGAAAGCCTTGTAAGTCAACAAGAGTTTGTTGATACTGAGCAGTACGAGGACGATCATGGGGAGGGCGCTGAAGGAGAGATCGAAATAGACGACCAGCAGGGCGAGCGGGAAGAAGGCGATGCCGAGCGAGAAGACCGAGAGCAAGTAGGTCTTGCGCCAAGTGGAGATGACGTCGTGGTCGAAGAAGACGTTGTTGATCAAATAGTAGAGGATGATTTTCATTAGATAGAAGGCGGCAAAAATGCCGGAGGAGGCGAGCAAGATGGTATAAGGCGAGACGATGTTAAACACTTCCGGCAGGCGATTCTGTACGAAGTCAAACGTCAATACGCCGAGGATAAAGCAGGTCTGTAAGATGAGGAAGAGTTGGCCGTGGAGTTCCGTGTCGGTACGCTCCGTGAACATATTCCGATGGTCGTAAGGACGGAAGAAGTGCTTGATGCTGTTGGCCAGATACCGCCGCGAACGAGCAATCACCAAGACGCCGAGGAAGAAATCAAGCAACAGAGCGATAGTTACATAATTGTCCGTCCGAAAGCGATAAGGAATAGGATCGCCCGCTATGCCTTGATCGTGATAAGGCGCTATCTCGGTGTGAGCGCGCAGGCTGTCGTCGAAATCGCTATGCAGTAAAGCCTTTCCATAGAGCCCGCGAATCATCGTCGAATCAGAGTTGAAGAGTCCGTCCTTAGGGTCCGCCGGCCGCACACTTGGTGCGCCTGCGAGTTGTGGCTCGGTATGTTCGACGAAGCCCGTATCCGCCTTGAGCGGCTCCATCTTGATGCGCGTATAGCGATGAGGTGCAGCCGCTGAGATCGCCCTTGCGGCGGTCTGACCTTGTTCTATTTGTAGACTGTCTTGCTGCACCATATTATATATGTATAGGAGGGGTGGGGAAGTACTGATCAAGTGAGCGCGGCAAACTTCTGCACGCGTTTATCCCAAAGCGGAGTGGTTTCCGCCAGCAGGATGGCCTCTTCCGGTGTGGCTGCTACGCGCCAAATAGCTTTATGCCCCTCGCGCATAAAGCGCTCGTCGGCCGCACGGTCCAGTTGGGCCAACAGCGGATCATAATAGCCGCACGTATTGAGGATGATGATTGGCTTGAGGTAGAGGCCGAGTTGCTTCCACGTGATAATCTCCATCAATTCTTCGAGCGTGCCGACGCCGCCGGGCAGCGCGATGCAGGCATCCGATAAGTCGGCCAACTTCTCTTTGCGCTCGTGCATATCTGCCGTGATAAGGAGTGGCTGCGAAGGATGTTGCCAACCTTGCTCCACCATAAAGCGGGGAATAATGCCGAGCGCCTCTCCGCCGGCAGCGAGGCAGGCGTCGCACGAAGCGCCCATCAGGCCCATCCGTCCGGCGCCGTTGATCAGCGTGTAACCCTTTGCGGCCAAAAGGCGGCCAAGGGCTTGTGCGTTGTCGATGTAGGCTTGGCCCAATTGTCCGCTGGAGGCTGCGTAAACAGTGATCTTCATGCTTTTTTGATCTTGAAGTTCCGGCGAAGCATCAAGTGCGTTCGACGCTCCGCCGGCATATTGTCAGAGGCCGAAAGCGGCCTTTATTTTGTCAACGTAATCAAGTTTTTCCCAAGTAAAGAGTTCTACTTCGATCTGCTTGTCGGGTTGGCCTTTACATTTGAAAGTCTTGGTTTTGAAGCGCGGCTGATGCCCCATATGTCCGTGATTAGCCGTTTCGGTATAAATAGGCGTGCGGAGCTTGAGGCGCTCCTCGATGGCGTAAGGACGCAGGTCGAAGAGTGTGCGCACCTTTTCTGCAATTTCGCCGTCCGACAAGGCTACGCGTCGTTTGCCATAGGTGTTGACGTAGATGCTGATAGGCTCAGCGACGCCGATGGCATAACTCAACTGTACAAGAATTTCATCGGCAACGCCGGCTGCCACTAAGTTTTTCGCAATGTGGCGCGCTGCGTAGGCGGCGCTGCGGTCTACTTTCGAAGGGTCCTTGCCGGAGAATGCGCCGCCGCCGTGTGCGCCGCGGCCGCCATAGGTGTCGACGATGATCTTGCGGCCCGTGAGTCCGGTATCGCCGTTAGGCCCGCCGATGACGAACTTGCCTGTCGGGTTGACTAAATATTTAATGTCGCCGGCGGCAAACATTTGTTTGATTTCAGGCGTATGAACGCGCTCGGCAATGGTGCGCGGAATAAGTATTTCGATCACGTCGCGGCGGATCCGGGCCAGCATCTGCTCGTCGGCTGCCTGCTGCGAACCGGCTTCGGCAGCGGTGATAAACTCATCGTGCTGCGTCGAAACGAGAATGGTATCAATGCCAACGGCGCGGTCGTTGTCGTCGTAGCGAACGGTCACTTGACTCTTCGCATCGGGACGAAGATAAGTCATCTCCTTTCCCTCGCGGCGGATGCGCTCGAGCGTGATCATTAAATCTGTGGCCAAGGATAGGGGTAGCGGCATATAATTGTCGGTCTCGTTGTTGGCATAACCAAACATCATACCTTGGTCGCCGGCGCCTTGTTCTTCGGGCGACCGGCGGTCTACGCCGCGGTTAATGTCGTCGCTCTGCTCGTGAATGGCACTGAGAATGCCGCACGATTCGCTGTCAAACTTATAATCGGCTTTGGTGTAGCCAATGTGGGCCACCGTATCGCGAACAATGGTCGTAAGGTCGGCCCAAGCGTTAGAACGCACCTCGCCGGCCACGATGACTTGCCCGGTCGTGACCATTGTCTCGCAAGCAACGCGGCTATGCGGGTCAAAAGCCAATAAATTGTCTAAGACGGCGTCTGAGATCTGGTCGGCCACTTTATCCGGATGGCCTGCCGAAACTGATTCTGATGTGAATAAATAACCCATTTTCCTTCTTTGCTTTTGTAGTGAATGGAATGTTACAGGAACTTGGGGCTGATGTCGTTCTGAAAAAAATGAGCGCCTCCTCGGGAGTGGCGCCTACAAGTGTCGGGGCTGCTTCATGGCAGCATTTCCCGGCATCGTTTTAGCATTTTTTCGAGAGGTTGCAAGCAGCCAAATCTGTCCTCTTTTACTTTTTTCGGCGGCAAAGTTACGGCTTATCCTGCGAAGTAGCAAACAAACAACGGAAAAGCTTGTGAAAACTTATCTGCGCTTCCGCCGTGATGCTGACTCTTTTCGGGACATCTGATGGTTTTGCTCATTTATCGCTGCGGCTTTTTCTCTCGGGCTAATGATCGGGCTTCGCACTATACGAAAGCGCGACTAACGGCGGCTTCCGCTCTGATAAAAGCTACAGCAAACTCAGTTTGCGCTTAGCCTTTTAAGTATAGATAAGTGTCTATTTCGCGCTCTGCTTGTTGAAACAACAGTTCCAAGTAAGCGGACAAAAATCCTCATAGGAGGAATTAAAATTCGCATAGGCGGAAAAAAGTTCCCAACAAGTGGAGGTAATGCTTTCTGCTTGCAGCGCCGCCGCTTTATTGTTTTGTAAATGTATGAGCCCTACTAAACGAAGAAAACGCAAAGGCAAAAAAATATGCGGTGAGGCAGCGATTGAAACAAAGAAAGTCGAGCGGAAATTTGAACTGCGCGAACCGAATAGTGTTTCGGTGTCGTTTTTTTTCAAATTTCCGCTCGACTTGTTAAGATTTCGAGGCGGCTGTTGCGGTTGATCAAGGGGCGAGGGATGGTGCAGATCGGCCTGCTTGTCCATTGCGCCCTAAGTTTGCGTAGAAGCCAAGGCTTGCGCGGCAATAAGTTTATCGCTCTGCAGGTCTATCAATAAGAATCGAAGGCCCCGACATAGACGGCAAAGCGGCAAATTCCTCTGCCTCCATCGAGGTGCGCTTCTCTTTCGCCTCGAAGATGCTATCCTTAAATTTAACCTCACGCTTGAGTTTCGTCAAGGCCGCTTTGGCTGCCTTCTGCTGGCTTTCCTTTTTCGAGAAACCGCTGCCTTTTCCGGCCTCCAAGCCTTCGAGGCGCACCGTCGTGTAGAAGACGGGGCCGTTGGAAGTATTATTCTCCGTGCGATCCAGTTTGAATTCGGCGCGCAATCGATTCTTTTGGCTCCATTCCAAGAGTTTACTCTTAAAATTCTCTTCCTTTTTCGCCACAGCCTCTAAGTTGATGTGTACACCTAAGATGCGCTTGGCAAAGAAGCGGTAGGCCGCGCGGTAACCTCGGTCCAAATATAAGGCGCCAAAGAACGCTTCGAAAGCATTACCGCCAATATTACTATTGTGCGAGGTCGCCCGCATCGAAGTGCGAAGCATTTTTGAAATACCCGTCTTCTCCGCCAACTGATTCAGCGTGGCCCGCTGTACGATTTTGCTTCGCGTGCCGGTGAGGAAGCCCTCGCGCTTGCGCTCGAAGCGGCGGAAGACGATGTCGCTAACTACCATTTCCAACACGGCATCGCCCAGAAACTCCAGGCGCTCATTGTTGACCGTGCGCCCGTTGCGTCCTTTGTATTCAGAAGAACTATGGGCGAAGGCTATGCGGTAATATTCGATGTCGTGCGGGTAGAAGCCGAGTATGTTGTAGACTTTTCGATAAAGCTCCTTGTCTTTACGGAAAAGGAGCTTTATACGGTCAATACAATTCAGCATCATTGAGCGACATACTTCTTCATAATGCAGCACGCATTATGGCCGCCGAAGCCGAACGTGTTGCTCAAAGCGGCGCGCACGGGGCGCTCTTGCGCTTTGTTAAAGGTGAAGTTGAGGTTGTAGTCGATCTCGGGATCGTTGTCGCCTTCTTCGTGGTTGATGGTCGGCGGCACGATGTCTTCTTTTACAGCCATTGCAGCTGCGATCGCTTCTACGCCGCCGGCAGCGCCGAGCAAGTGGCCCGTCATGGACTTCGTCGAGCTGATGTTGAGCTTATAGGCCGACTCACCAAAGACGTCGCGGATCGCTTTTACTTCGCTGATATCGCCCACCGGCGTTGACGTGCCGTGCACATTGATGTAGTCAATTTCGTCAGGCTGCATGCCGGCATCTTTCAGTGCACGCTGCATCACGAGCGTAGCGCCGAGTCCTTCCGGATGCGAAGCCGTGATGTGGTGCGCGTCAGCCGACATACCCACACCTGCCAGTTCGCAGATAATGTTTGCGCCGCGCGCCAAAGCGTGGTCGAGCGTCTCGAGTACGAGGCAAGCCGCTCCCTCACCAATCACGAAACCGTCGCGACTCGCCGAGAAAGGACGGCTGGCGTGCATCGGATCATCATTGCGCGTAGAGAGTGCGTGCATAGCGTTAAAGCCGCCTACGCCGGCCGGCCAGATGCCCGCCTCAGCGCCGCCCGTAATGATCGCATTTGCCTTGCCTAAGCGCAGCAGGTTAAACGCATCGGCGATGGCATTCGTTGCACTCGCGCAAGCTGAAGTTGTCGTATAGTTGGGTCCGTGAAAACCATAGTCGATAGCGATTTGTCCGGCAGCGATGTCGGCTATCATCTTCGGAATAAAGAACGGATTAAACTTCGGGCCGTCTTCTTCGTGAAGCGCATAGTTGCCGGCCTCCATTTCAAACGTATTGATACCGCCGATGCCTACGCCGAGGATCACGCCGATCTCATTCTTATCGACCGTATCCAAGTCCATGCCGCTGTTTTCTACAGCTTCGCGCGCCGCGATCAGGGCAAATTGTTCGTAGAGGTCCATTTTGCGAGCCGCTTTGCGGTCGATGTATTTCGTGACATCGAAATCTTTTACCTCGCAAGCAAACTGCGTCTTAAACTTTTCGGCATTAAAGTGCGTGATAGGGCCTGCGCCGCTCACGCCTTTCTTCATGTTTTCCCACGTCTCAGCCGCCGTGTGTCCAAGGGGCGTAATGGCGCCCACACCGGTGACTACAACTCTATTTAATTCCATTGTCTGATTTTTGAAAATGTAAAAACCGCGCCGTGCTTCAAGCTTGGCGGGCATAAAGAACAAGTTAAGAAGAACACTTCTGTCGATGCTTCGATGAGAATGATGCTTCCGAGGCTGCCCCGGGATATTAAAGTGACCGGCGATGATCGACTTAGCGAGCCGATCACCTTAATGTCCTCTCATCTTATGCTTCTCGCTGCGCCCGATGAGGCGCTCGGCGGTTGTGATGGCGGTGGCGGGCGGCGCTTGGCTTTGCAGTTGTGAAGCTCAAAGCCGGTCGGCGCCTGCAGCGTTGTCGGATCTCTCTGAAAAGCAGTAACGTTTAACGTCTTCAGGTCTCTCTCGCCGAAGCGAGCTGCCTGAAAACGTTAAACGTTATCTTATGAAAGAAGCATACGCTTACTTCGTGTGCTCTTCGATATAAGCGATTGCGTCGCCAACGGTGCTGATCTTTTCTGCTTGATCATCGGGAATAGAGATCTTAAACTCTTTCTCGAATTCCATGATCAATTCTACCGTGTCCAAAGAGTCTGCACCGAGGTCGTTAGCAAAGCTTGCTTCGGGCTTTACTTCTGCTTCGTCTACGCTGAGCTTATCTACGATGATTGCTTTCACTTTGTCTGCTATTTCAGCCATAATCGTGTATTATTTAGTTGTTAATAATAGAATTCGATTCGTTTGAATCGGCTGCAAAAGTATACTTATCTCTTAAAACGGACAAATCTTTTGCGAGAAAACTACTAAAAAGATGCACATTTTCAACTTTAGAGTGCAAATTCGGGGTCGACTTTGCAATTTGCAGGGCTTACTGCGCGTACGCAAAAGCAAGTTGGCCAAGCTTTTGGACTCGCTTTTCTTTGCTGCCGGCCGGTGATTTGACGCTAAGAGGCGGCCGTTGAGGCCGCCTATCTTATAGTTGTATCCTTCGTAGGCTTTGTTTTTTAGCGGCGTAAGTATTTTTGGCCGCGCGTGATGTAAAAACCTTTGTCGGGTATCGCGATGCGGTGCCCGCTCAGGTCATAGGCCGTGTCTTTGTTCGCCTTTGTCGGCGCGATGGTCGGTCTTTCGAGTCCCGTGCTCGCCTCGCTGAAAGCTTCCATGATAATGGTGGGCGAGCAAACCTTGTTGCGCTCCGTGAAGGCCCCCATATCGTAGCCGCCGTTATAGCCATTGGGCGCTTCGGGCTCCCAATAGAAGACGCCGCGGCAGTCTGCATTTTCCGCCGCACGCCGTAGGAGCAAACTCAATCCGGCTTTGCCTTCCGCCGCACGCGTCACGTTGAAGCCCGTCTCCACAATCATCGTCGGCACGCCAAAAGTGCGCCGCACGAAGGCTATGTTCTGCATGCAATGATCAATCGCCGCGCTGACATTCTGCTCATTATTATATTTGACCGCCGCATCCGGATAGAGCGACATCCCGACCATATCGAAGCGCGCCCCGTATTGCTTCAGCAAGTTGAGGTTCCATTTATATAAATCTTGGTTAAAGCCATTGTCGAGGTGTACCAGGACGAGCGCATCGGCAAAGACGCTTTTCACGGCCGCGTAGCCGGCGTCGATGATGCCGGCATATTGCGCTGCCTGCTTCGATGCGCGGCCCACTTCCCACAGTAAGCCGTCGCTGGTCTCGTTGCCCACTTGCACCCACTTCGGACTCACGCCCGCCGCTTTCAGCGCTTGCAATACGCCGGTCGTATGCTGCTTCACGTCCGCTAAGATTTGTGCATACGTGTGGTTTTTCCACGCGGCGGGGATGTATTGTTTGCTTGGGTCGGCCCAACTATCGCTGTAATGGAAGTCGATCAGCACGTCCATACCCAATTTTTTGGCCCGCAGGGCTTTTTTGACCACGTCTTCCGTGCCGCAAAAACCATCTTGGGGGTTCACCCAGACGCGCAGGCGAATGGCCTGCAAGCCGAGTTCTTTCATCAGTGCGGTGCACTCCCGCGCTTCGCCGCGCGCATTGGCAAAACTGTAGCCCTTGGCCTCCATTTCGGTTACCCAACTAATGTCTGCACCTTTGTAGAAGGCGGTTTCTCCCGCCCTTGCGTCGTCTTTGCATTCCTGCCGGTGCGTTTGCGGCGTCGCCGCGTAGAGTGGCGCGGCAAGCAGGAGGGCAATGCTGCCAAGAACGATGCGGCGCAGCGTGCTCTGCGCGCGCTTCGTGTAGTCTTTGATGGTAAGTGTCGTCATTTGTTCGTCTTTTTAGTTTGATTTTCTTGTGTATATCATCTCCCTATTTCGGGGTTCGAGGTCGCATTGTCGCCTGCGCGTTGTCTTTGGAGCGTTGCGGGTGGCGTAGCTTTTCGGGGCGTCGCTTGAGGGCCGATTTGTGGAGGGAAAAAGTGGCGGTTTCATCGTGCTTTTTCACACTTTTTTATCCCTTTATCCCGACTACTTAGGCTTTGGACGTATGGCGCGTTCGATTTGCCGGATTTTTGAGAAAGTAGACTGCGAAGATACAAAATAGAGGACAAAAAGGATGCGTAGAAAGTTAAATCTATGTGCGTGCCATCCCTGTTTTTGTCGCTTCCGGCGCAAGATGTAAGCCGAAATTTCAACTTTTTGCGCGGTTTCATCGCACAATCTGATGCTTACGCCGCGCTTTCGTTTTCGACCATCGTCTTTTATTTTCCTACATTGGCTTTTCCGCTTCCCACCGGTGGAGGCGTGAAGGCGGAGGGTTGATAAACGAAACGGAAAATGGCTGTTATGGACGAAAAAGGGCGCATTTATCGCGCACCAAGCGTTGTTCCCTCATCGCCAAATTTTGCTTTCGGCGTGTGTTATCACGAGCGCAAACCTTTTTTCTCACGAGCGTAAGCTCTTTTTATCGTGAGCGCACACCTTTTTTCTCGTGATGAAAAAAGGATCAAAGGCGATGTCGTGCCGGTTTTGCTCCGATTTGAGGGCCGGCTGTTGGTCTTTTCCGGTTATGAAAGTTTGATGAAGAGAAATAGCGGGCCGACTTACGCTGCGGAAAGTCGGCTGTGCGCTTGGTCAATGGCCTTTTGCGAAAGAAAAATGGCCCCATTGAGGGCCACAGATTACGCAGGCCTCGCGCAGCAAGGCGGAAGCCTCGAAAAAATGAGCGGCACTGCCGGCCGCGTATGGAATAGGGTGGCCGCGAGGGTTGCTCAATCAAGCATCGGCCGCAGCATATTGCCTGACAAGTGGGCGCACGGCCTCGATTTGCTCAAAGAGCGCGTCGACCGTTTCAGCCCGCAGCAATGAAATGCGCTTCTCGCGGAAGTCGGGAATGCCTTTGAAGAGTGGCGTAGCGGCGATATGGCGGCGCACGTGGAGGATGCCGCGATATTCGTCGATGCGGTTGACACTCTGCACGACTTGCGCTTTCAGCACATCCAGTTTCCAATCGGCCGAAAGGGGCTCGTAGCTGCTCTCGATGGCGTTGACGGGCGTGTGATGTTGGTCGTGGACAGCGTCATACATCTCCTTGAAGATCCAAGGCCGACCAAAGGTGGCGCGGCCGACCATACAGGCATCCACACCATAGTGCTCGAAAGCGCGGCGCACGTCTTCGCCGGTCGTCAAGTCGCCATTGCCGATGATGGGTATGTGTATGCGCGGATTGCGTTTGACTTCGCCGATCAGGCGCCAATCGGCCTCGCCCTTATACATTTGTGCGCGCGTGCGGCCGTGGATCGTTAGTGCGCTGATTCCGCAATCTTGCAACTGCTCCGCCAGTTCGGTTATGATTTCATGCTCACTATCCCAGCCCAATCTGGTCTTGACAGTGACGGGAATCTTGACGGCATCGACCACGCGCCGGGTAATTTCGAGCATCAGTGGGACGTTTTGCAGCAAACCTGCGCCCGCCCCTTTTCCGGCCACGCGCTTCACGGGGCAACCAAAGTTGAGGTCCAATATATCCGGATGCGACGTCTCCTCAACTATCTTCGCCGCCTCTGCCATCGCGTCGGGGAAGCGTCCGTATATTTGTATGGCGACCGGCCGTTCAGCGTCGCTAACTGCCAATTTGTCCAAAGAGCGGCGCACATTGCGTACGAGGGCGTCGGAAGCAACAAATTCGGAGTAAGCCATTGCAGCTCCCATCTGCCGACAAAGCTTGCGGAAACCGATGTCGGTCACGTCCTCCATCGGTGCAAGCAGTAGCGGGCGTTCGCCCAGATCAACGTTGCCTATTTTCATACTTTTGGTGTCAAGGGAGGCGTCTTTCGCCACCAGAAAATAAGCAGCAGTACGCCGATAATCAATAGCGGGATGGCCCAAAGTTCGGGATAAGACTTGGCAACAGCCTCCTCGATCTTATCTGTTGGGTCGAGGATACTTATCAACGTACTCAAACCGTTGTTAAGGATGTGTGCCGCCAAACAAACACGAATATCTCCGAAGCGATAATACAAGACGGCCAGCACGATACCCAAGATTGCGGCCGGAATCATTTGCGCTAAATTGAGGTGATATACGCCAAAGATGATGCCGGATGCGAGGATGGCCACGAGCGGTGAAGTCATCGCTTGCAAACGGCGCTGAAATACTTCGCGGAAAGCCAACTCTTCGCCAAGAGGAGCAAAGACTACGATGGCTAAAATGCCGGCCGGATTGGTTTTCATCTCATTGAAGACAGCTTCCATCCCGCCGTCGTTTAAATCAAAACGAGTCAGCAGGAACGTAACGGCAAAGGTGACGCTGATGAAACCAACGAGCGCCGCGGTCGTTAGCGCCGGCGATAATTTGCGGCGGAGGTCGATGAGCGGATGGCGCGACAGCTGCGTCAATCTGTAGAAGAAATACAGCGAAAGATTGGAAAAGATCAAAGCCAAACCTATCATCGTCGGCATATGCTCAATCGCGTGCGGATCAAAGGGCTTCCCTTGCAGCAAATCGGGGACTGCGCCGATGAAAAGGAAGACGGCGCCGAAAAAAGCCTGAAAGGCGTAGGGCATAATCAGCGCTACGATCAGCAAGCCTATTTGCATGGTTTTACTGGTTTGCATAGTCATTTAATATATGTAGGGTGTTGTCAGCATCTTGTTGTAATTGGTGGCGCAGGGCTTCGAGGGAATCAAAGCGTTGCTCGTCGCGGAGGCGGCGAACAAAGCGCAAGGTGAGTGCTTCGCCGTATGCGTTGCCCTCAAAACCGAACAGATGGGTCTCAATCGTGACCTTATTGCCGTCGTTAAGGGTCGGACGGAAGCCGATGTTAAGCATCGCGGGATAGGTTTTGCCCCTGATTTCTGCAAAAACGGCATAAACGCCGCGCCCGGGCAGACATTTCCAGGGGGCATCCGGCTCCAAGTTGGCCGTAGGAAAGCCCAAGTCGCGCCCGATATGGTGCCCCTCGACGACGTGCCCTTTCAATTCGTAGCGCCGCCCGAGGGCGGAATTGACGCAGGCGATATTACCGGCCTCCAAACAGCGACGAATCAGCGACGAACTAAGGGTTAAGTCGTCGTTTTTATAGGCTTCGGCTTTCAAAACTTCGATGCCGAGCAAGGCGCCCAAGGCTTTGTAGGGCGCAAGGCCGACAAGGCGGTCGGAACCAAAGTGGTGGTCGTAGCCCATTAAGAGTACGCTGACGCCCAACTTGTCGCGCAAAAAATATTGCATAAAGTCCTTAGCCGGCAACTTGGCCAAGGCGGGTGTAAAGTCTAATATGGTGCAGCAATCCATCCCACTTTCTGCGATGAAACCGAGCTTTTCTTCGGTGGTCGTCAGCATTTGCGGACGATAACTGACGTCTAAAACGCGGCGCGGGTGAACGGAGAAGGTGATAGCCATAGCCCATCCGCTGCGGCGGCGGGCTTCGTCGCGCACTTGTTTGAGCAAGTAGCGGTGGCCCAAGTGCACGCCGTCGAAAAATCCGACTGTGGCGACGATCGGCGTGGCTGAACGAAGCGGCTGCCGAACCGGCTGAGTTTGATCAAAGTCTTTAATAACCAGCATTCGCTTCGTCTTTTAAGCGACCGGCGTCGTCGAAAAGTTGCATCCAACTGCCGTCGGCCGGCGTATGGAAGGCGCGCAGCCCTTCTCGACGCGCGGCTTCGCAATTAGCGGCCGCATCATCAAAAAAGAGGACCTCCTCGGGTCGACAATGGAGCGCTTCGACGGCCTTTTGGAAAATCTCCGGCGCAGGCTTCTCCACGCCCATCTCAAACGAGAGAAAAGTTTCGTCGAAGAAGTCTGAGACGGTGTGGCCCTGTTGTTCGATAAATTCCGTCCGAGCTTTCCCCCAAGAAAGCGGGTTCGTGTTGCTCAAAAGGGCGATGCGGTAGTGGCGCCGCGCCTTCAAGATCAGCTCCAGCCGCTCCTGCGGCAAACGCACCAAGAGCCTACACCACGCCGCGACGATCTCGTCGTCGGTAAGATCCGACTTGGTTGATAAGGCGCGCATCTTGCTTAGCATCGTTTCCGTGTTGATCTTGCCGCTTTCGTAGTCGGAAAGAAATCCCGCTTGTCGCGCTGAATCCAAATAAGGACGCAAATCTATCCCGATTTGATCAAAGCCGGCGAGCGTAAGGTCCAAATCAAGGTCGACCAAGACCCCGCCCATGTCAAAAAGGAGTACCATATTTATTTATCCGTTTTTAGCGTTTTCATCACAATGTTCGATGCGGTAGAGTTTATCTGAAGGGCGCACGCGCTCCGATATAGGAATTGAAATATGCTGTCCCTTTTCCGCACGATCAACGGGCTGCAAATCGTATCTGATCTCCGTCGCCTCAAAATAAACAGCGCCCGTTGAAGGGCCGACGACAAGAAGTTTGTCGCCTTTGCTGATGGCGCCGGCTTCAAGCTTAAACTCCGCCACGCCCAACTTTGAATAATATTTTACGCCCTTGCCGACATAAACTTTCCGCTCTGTGGCTTCCGAGCCGTACTTCTCGCTCCATTCGCCCAACTTCCGACCTAAATAATAGCCATCCCAGAATCCGCGATTAAAAACTGTGGCGAGGCGTTCATCCCATTCGGCTGTTTTTTTCGCAGAGAAGGTTCCGTCGACAACAGCCTCGAGCGCCTCTTTATAACAGCTGACGACGGTCGATACGTATTCCGCGCTGCGTGCACGCCCCTCGATTTTGAAAACACGAACGCCTGCTGCATACATTTTATCGATGAATCCGATCGTTTTTAAGTCTTTCGGACTCATAATATACTTGTTGTCCACGTCCAGTTCGACGCCGGTTTCGCGGTCGCGGACCGTATAGCCGCGGCGGCAGACTTGCATACATTCGCCCCGGTTCGCACTGCGGCCGAGATTGTCCAAAGACAGATAACATTTGCCGCTAATCGCCATACACAAAGCCCCGTGGCAGAACATTTCGATGCGAATCCGTTCGCCCGAGGGGCCGCAGAGGTTTTCTGCGACAATCCGGTTGTGGATTTCCTTCACCTGCTCTAAATTTAGCTCCCGCGCCAAGACCACAACGTCCGCATAATGCGCATAAAACTTCAAGGCATCGATGTTCGAAATGTTTAATTGCGTCGATAGATGCACTTCTTGCCCGATTTCCCGGCAGTAAGTCAAGACGGCCACGTCCGCCGCAATGACCGCCGAGATCGAAGCCGCCTTTGCCGCATCGCAAATCTCGTGCATCAGCGCCAAGTCCTCGCCATATATAATCGTGTTGACCGTCAAGTAAGTCTTGACGCCGCGCGCCTCACACGTCGAAGCAATCTCCTTCAAGTCGTCTATCGTGAAGCGATTGGCCGAATGAGCGCGCATATTCAGCGCCTCTATGCCGAAGTAGATCGAATCTGCGCCGGCTTTCAAGGCGGCCGCCAGACTCTCGCGTGAGCCTACGGGCGCCATTATCTCATAATCTTTCTGCATCGTCTTTCTGCTTAATTTTTGAGGGCCGATCAGCAGTCTTCACTTACGGGATACACGAGGTTGCGTGCCGTTATTTCTTCGAGCGTTTCCTCTACATATTTACGTGCTTCAGCGCGAGCGCCGTCTAAGTCGTGCAATTGCCAATTGCCGCAGTCTTTCGCGTTAGCCCCCGGTATTTCGTCGTCAAAATCTGCCACGAACGCAAAACCGCGGCGCAGCAAGTCGACCATATCCTTCGAACTCAAATCGCCGCGCACCAACAAGTAAAAACCCGTAAGGCAACCCATCGGACCCCAATAAATGATTCGATCGCGCCATTCCCCATCATTGCGCAAGAAAGTAGCCATCAAGTGTTCGATGGTGTGCGCTGCGGCCGGCGTCATCACCGGTTCAGCGTTGGGGCGCTTGAGGCGGACATCGAAAGTCGTGATTACTTCTACGCCCACACGATCTTTGCGCGAAACGTATATGCCGCGCTCCAAGCGCGTATGATCTATCGTAAAGCTGGGTATCTTCTGCATCTCTTTTTTACAATTTTCGGCAGCACCCGAAGGCGTTGCCGTGCTATTTTTGTGCAAAAATACAATTTGAAGCACAAACAAAAAAGCGCAATAGTCTGTTTTTCATCTCCGCTTGTCGTATCTTTGCAGCCGATACCCCATAATAAAAACCACGTGATTGTAGATATTATTTTCATAGTCCTTGGAATGGTTGCCGTCGTTTGGGGCGCCGACCGCTTTACTGACGGCGCGAGCTCCATCGCCACGCGTCTCAATGTGCCGCAAATCATTATTGGCCTCACGGTCGTAGCCTTTGGCACTTCGCTGCCCGAGTTTTGCGTCAGCTTTGTTTCAGCCCTCAAGGGGACGCCCGGATTAGCCGTTGGCAATGTCGTGGGTAGCAATATCTTCAATTCGCTTTTGATCGTCGGCGCTACGGCTGCCATCTCCCCAATGCTGATGAGGCCCTCATTAGTGAAGCGCGATATGCCCATATTGTTTGGCATTTCGCTCATCTTCCTCCTCCTCGTGTGGGACGGCTTCTTGTCGCGCATCGACAGCTTGCTGCTCTTACTCATCTTTGTGGCCTATATGGGGCAGACCATTCGCCAAGCCAAAGTCGGAGAGGCCGAAGGCAGCGCATCGCCGCGCTATGGCCGTTGGGGAAGTTGGCTTTTTGTCATCGTCGGACTGGCTTGCTTGATCGTAGGTAGCAATATCTTCGTCAGTGGCGCTTCCGGCGTAGCCCACAGGTTGCACATCTCCGAAGCCGTCATTGGTTTGACCGTCGTCGCAGGCGGCACGTCGCTCCCCGAGTTGGCCACCAGCATCATTGCCGCGCGAAAGGGACAAACGGACATTGCCCTTGGCAACGTCATTGGCAGCAATTTGTTTAACATCCTCTTTATTCTCGGTGTGACGGGCGCTGTTTCGCCCATGTACTTAGGCGGTGTGACGATGATCGACTTTGCTATGCTGATCGGCAGTACAGTATTGTTGTGGTGCTTCTCGGCTACGAAGCTCCGCCTCGACCGTTGGGAGGGCGTTACGCTCTTAATCGTTTTCGTAGGTTACATGAGCTGGCTCATCTATTCGGCCTAAAGTCGCGCAGGCGGCCTTTGCAAGGCCTCGAAGGCTCGCTTCCTTTTTTGCAGCCTCGGCCGGTAAAGGCTTCCGTCTCATTTTTCGACCATAAAATACAGACAATCGGTCCTCATTGCCGGACAATGCAAGGTAAGCGGGCCGATTTTTTCGTCTCCATACGTCACGCAAAATTCCCCGCGCCTTATTTGCGCCGTGTACGCTCACGAGCGTACATTCGTTTCATCACGAGCGTAGACCTTTTTTATCGTGAGCGTAAACCTTTTTTATCGTGAGCGCAAACCTTTTTCATCGTGAGCGCAAGCGGCGCCTTCTTGCTTTTGTTGGTTATGGATTTGATTATGAGTTGCTTTTATGTGGATTCAGATGGCGGTAGACGAGACTTTCGGATGCTGAAGCGCCCACTTGTCGACTTGCTTAGCGTTTGTGCGCGGCGTGCGCCCTTTCTTCTCTTTGGCGTGGCTATCTGAAGGGGTACATCGCGGGATATGTGGGGTGAAAAAGGGTAGGGAAGGGTTGGTAATCAGTAGCTACGCAAGCTGCTGAAGCGATAGAAAGTAAACTTTCTGCTTGTTTCTACTCGCTACTTGCACTATCTTTGCATAAAGTAGGCGGCGTCTCGGCAATTAAAGCGAGCTTTATTGCGCTCAACTTGCACTACTTTTGCATAAAGTAGGCGGCGTCTCGGCAATTAAACAAGCTTATTGCGCTCGACTTGCACTATCCGAATAAAAAGAAATACAATCAGACTTATGAAGTTTGCACTAATAGGCTATGGTAAAATGGGGCGGATGATCGAACAGATCGCGCTCAGCAGAGGACACGAGATCGTTTGCACCATAGATGTAGATAATCGAGAAGATTTCAGTACGGAGGCTTTCCGCTCTGCGGACGTTGCCATCGAATTTACAACGCCGACGGCAGCTTACGACAACTATGTGCGCGCTTTCCAAGAAGGCGTGAAGGTCGTGAGTGGATCTACGGGTTGGCAGCGTGAGCATCAGGATGACGTGATGCGACTGATTGAGCAAGGAAATACGCTTTTTTGGGCGTCAAACTTTTCGGTGGGGGTGGCAATCTTCGGCGCGGTCAATCGCTATCTGGCCGAACTGATGAATAAGTTTGAGGACTACGACGTGCGTATGGAGGAAACCCACCACGTCCACAAGTTGGACGCGCCGAGTGGGACGGTTATCACGCTGGCCGAAGACTTGCTCCAACGCCTCGACCGCAAGCACCGTTGGGTGTTGAACGAATTTCATAAAGCTGACGGCAGCGTGGAGCGGCAGCAGCACTTGGCGCCCGATACGCTGGCCGTAGACGCTTACCGACGCGATGAAGTGCCCGGCACGCACACGATTGTCTACGATTCGCCGGCCGATAGCATCCGCATTACGCACGAAGCCCACAGCAGAGAAGGCTTTGCGCTCGGCGCAGTGATGGCGGCTGAATATACGGCCCGACATACGGGTTTGCTAACGATGAAAGACCTCTTTGATTTTTAACACAAATAGTACGAAAATACGATGAAACCGACAAAAAAAGACCTCATTAAGTGTGTCGTTTATACGCTGCTCTACCTGCTTTTCCTGTATTGGGTGGAGAGTTTTTGGGGCTTGCTCGTCCTGCCCTTGATCTTCGATGCTTACATTACGAAGCGCATCAAATGGGGCTGGTGGAAGGAACTGAAAAATAAGACGGCGCGCAAAGCTATGGGCTGGGTCGACGCGATCGTCTTTGCCTTGGTGGCCGTTTACTTTCTCAATCAATTTTTCTTTCAGAACTTCGTCATCCCTTCTTCTTCTTTGGAGAAGACGATGCTCACGGGCGATTATCTTTTAGTAAGTAAGCTTTCTTACGGACCGCGCATTCCGCAGACGCCACTCTCGATGCCGCTGGTGCAACATACGCTGCCGGTGCTCAATTGTCAGAGTTACATCAATTATCCCCATTGGGATTATCGGCGCGTGAAGGGCTTCGGACGCCCCGAACTGAACGACATCGTCGTATTCAATTATCCCTCGGGCGATACCGTGGCGGCCAATGCGCAGGATCAGGACTTCTATCGCTTGGTTTACCAGATCGGCGACCAATTGCTCACGCAACAGGGCGCTATGTCACAACCTTTTTCGTCCACAATCAACGGCGGGCAGACGTATGAGACACAGCAGGCGGCCTTTCGTCGCATCTATGCGGCCGGACGCGCCTTTATGGAGATGAATCAAGGCGAGACGGGACGCATTTTGTCGAGACCCGTTGACCGCAGAGAGAATTACGTGAAGCGCTGCGTCGGACTTCCGGGGCAAATGTTGCAAATACGTAAGGGCCGTATCTATCTTGATGGCAAGGAAAATCCGCTTCCCGAAGAGGTACAATTCTGCTACGAGGTGCAATTTAAGATGTTGCCGGCCGAAGATGAACGCAAAGACTTGGGCATCACGAACGAAGACCTCTCGCAACCCGTACCTGAGAAGCAGTTGGCCTATTATATGCCGCTGACAAAAAGAGTGGTCGACTATTTCCGTCAACACAAAGAACTCGTAGCTTCGGTTCGCCCCTTTGAACCTAAGGTGGATTGGCTCTATCCGCAAAACATGGTGAAGCGCTGGACGCCTTCCAACTACGGGCCGCTGTGGATTCCGAAAAAAGGCGCAAGCCTCAAGCTTACGCTCTACAACCTGCCGATCTATGAACGCCCCATTCGCGTCTACGAAGGCAATGATTTGCAGGTGAAAAATGGGAAAATCTACATCAACGGTAAGCAGACGGATACGTATCGCTTTAAGATGGACTACTATTGGATGATGGGCGATAACCGCGATAACTCTGCCGATTCGCGTTTCTGGGGTTTCGTCCCCGAAGACCACATCGTCGGGAAGCCGCTCCTTGTTTGGCTCTCGCTCGATAAGGATTATGGGCTCTTCAATGGAAAGATTCGATGGAATAGAATATTGAAGAACGTCTCGAAGATCCATTGATGGAAAATCAAGAGCACGACTTACACCAAAATATAAAAGGGCGGCCGCTTACCCGTGAAGCCGCCCTTTTATCGTCGCTATACTTGGGACCGGTGCAGTACTATTCCAAACTCTATGCTTGCGATGCCGTCGTCGAAGATCGCGGCGAGCACTTTGAAAAGCAGAGTTTTCGCAATCGTATGCGCATTGCCGCCGCCGGCGGACCGCTCGAACTGACCATCCCGATTGTCAGAGACGGCCGTATGCGGCAGCCGATGCGCGAAGTGCGCATCAGCGATCACGGCCGCTGGCAACATCTGCATTGGACGGCCTTGGTATCGGCTTATGAAAACAGTCCTTATTTTGAATATTACGCAGATGATTTTCGCCCCTTCTATGAAAAACCTTTTCATTATTTGGTCGACTTCAACGCAGGTTTGCAGCAGATGGTCTGCGACTTGCTCCAAATCTCTCCGAAGCGCGAGGTGGCGGATCATTATATAGATATTGTCCCGCCCGATTGCGTTGACTATCGCGCCTTGATTCATCCGAAGCGCCCTTGGACGGACGATCCGCATTTTCAGCCAGCACCTTATTATCAGGTATTCCAAGACAGGTTGGGCTTTCTGCCGAACCTGAGCATCGTAGACCTGCTGTTCACGATGGGGCCTGAAGCCCGCTTGATCTTGCGTGCTTCTTTTTGCGCAAACAAGGCTCTCAACGTACTTAAATCTTGACGCTGAGCGGGCGGCATCCTTCTTCGTACGACCCTTTTTCGGCTTTTCGCAGCGGTTCTGCAAGCGAAAGATTGCTGATAAGCGGCAAAAACTTTTCGTTATGACGTTGTGTGGGAAATATTTATAGCTTTCTTTGCACAGATAAGCGTATTTTTCATTTTTAATCTGTAAATTTACACCGTTTCTTTAATCATAACTATTATGAGAGCATACAAAACCTTACTTCTCCTCTCTTTTTGCCTGCCCTTTTTGGCGGCACTTTTTTCCACTGAGGCACTGGCCCAGTCCTCTAACAGCGTAACGCTCACCACGCGGCGCGAGATCGGTCACGAACTTGGCCTGCGCTTGAAAGGCGACCGCGAGACGTTTAGCTTTGAAGGCTTGGACGACGTCTGGGAAGACGAAGGCGTGTTTATCGGAAAGATAAGTTCGCAAACCATTACCGTCAAGGGCGAATTTAAAAGTTTCAACTGCACCGAGTGCGACGTAGACAGCTTTATTGTTAACGAAGCGCCGACCTTAGAGACCTTGATCCTCGACAAAAACAACCTGCAAAAAATCGACTTGAAGAAGTGTGATAAATTGACGTGGTTAAGTCTGATTCAAAATTACTTTACAGAACTTGACTTGCGCGAGAATCCTACGCTTAAGCGCCTCTATTGCTCGTTTAACCGATTGACGAAACTGGACATCTCTCAGAATGGCCTGCTTTACCTCTTAGATTGCTCTAATAACGCCCTCGATACGCTCGACATCCGCCCGCTGAAGAATCTGTGGTATCTCTATTGTATGCAAAACAACTTGCGTCAATTGTACCTCCCCGGCGACGGACAGCTGAAGAGTCTGCATTGCTATAACAACAAAATCAAGTACAGCAATATGACGCAGATGATGAACGATCTGCCCAACCGCAAGGGTACAAGTTATTCTTGCCGCGTAGCCGTGTTTGATGACAATGCTGAACAAGTAGAGCATAACCGCTGCTTGGATAGCGATGTGGCCATTGCAACGGATAAGAATTGGAGCGTAATCACGGCTAAAGGTTCTCCCTATGCCGGTATAACTCCACCCGATCCTACTTTGATTGTGAATCTCACCACCGAGCGTGAAATTGGTGATACCTTGCGTCTGACTTTCGATGCTGACGATGAGCCGATACTTGAAGGACTTTCTATGCTCGACTATGTCAACAACCAACAGATCGACTGCCGTGTAACGGCTAATGAGATTAAAGTGAGCGGCGTTATTCGCGACTTGCGTGCCGACAGTTGCAGCTTGAAGACGATTAACTTTGAGCGTGCTGACCGGTTGCAACAACTGCGTTGCAAGGGCAATAAGTTGCAACAAATGGACCTGACGGCTTGTAAGCACCTCGCTTATCTTGATTGCGAAGACAACGCATTAGAGACGCTGACGCTTTCTTCCGGCGTGCAGCTCGATACATTGCGCTGTGCCGGCAATCGCTTGAGTGCGTTGAAGACGGAGGCCGATACGGCTTTGCGCTACCTCGATTGCAGCCGCAATCAGCTGGAAACACTTCAATTGGGCTCACATCCAAATCTCACTTACCTTAACTTCGCCGAGAATAAGCTCAATGGCTTCACGCTGAAGGCTGATAGCTGCGCGGCCTTGACAGACATCATCGCGTACGGCAACCACTTCAGTGCCGAGGCGACGCACAAATTTATGAGCAACTTGCCAAAGTATGATAGCAAAGACGGCCATCGCTTGATCTGGGTCGATTCAGAAGCTTATGCTGCCGAAGAAATGAATGCTTATGCGCAAGAAGACCTTGACGCTGCTCATGATAAAGGCTGGGAAGTGTATGATAACAAAGCCGGCAATCCGGAAATCTTGGTGGTCACCGGCGTGCGCCATATTACAATGGGCGCCGGAAACACGTGGCGGTTGGAAGTTGGCCGCGAGGGCCTACAGATCAGTGGCGTTCCCGAGCGCGCTCCTTACCGCCTGAGCGATGAAGCCGGCCGCTTGCTGCAACGCGGTTACACAGATGCCACCGGAAAGGCAAACGTGGCTTTCAAAGCAAACAAGGCGCGCGTTTACATCTTGACCGTAGGGCGCGAAAGCTTGAAGTTTGTGATGCCCTGAGCAGTTATTCCATAATCCGTGCGATATTTGTGGCGCCGCTCCTGTCGATGAAGACAGGCGTGGCGCTCTTTTCTGTTCACGCCCCACGGAGAAAGGCGTCCGCGCAGCGTTCACAATCCGCGGGCTTCCGCTATCTTTGCAGTTGCCGGAGGCGCCGCTTCGCGGACTTTGAGGCGGGAGAGGCGCGGCGCAAACGTGTAGGCAGTTTCGACGCACGATTTGTACAATTATACAATACGTCTTGAGCAACATGAATGAACTAACTCTACTTGATAGACTTGGGCAATCTTCAACGCCCGACTTGCAAGCGGCGGCCGAAGCCGGTGATGTGCTTGCGCAACGCGTTTTGGGTGAACGCTACGCCACTTTCGATGAGATTATTCCGCCGCAAGACGGCGAAGATCAGTTTTTGCCCACACTGCGAGCGGCTGAGCGCTGGCTGACGCTCGCGGCGGAGCAGGGCGATACGATGGCTATGCGCGAACTGGGCGATTTGCATAGCGGACTCTTGGGCGAGCAGGGTAACATCCGGACGGCCTGGCAATGGTATGAGCGAGCCGCTACTGCCGGAGACGCCGCCGCGCAAAACAGACTCGGCATACTTTGCGAGAATGGAATGGGGCGGCCGCGCGATTATGCAGCCGCGGCCCATTGGTATGAGTTGGCGGCCGCGAGCGGAGAAACCTTGGCGCGCTTTAATCTCGCCTTGTTGCTCAGCACCGGCCGCGGTGTACAGCAAGACGGCGAACGCGCTTTGCAACTCTTGGCCGAAGTAGCCGCTACGGGCGATGGAATGGGCGATTATTATATGGCCGAGTTGTTGGAAAAGGGCCGCGGCGTAGCGCGCGATCTGCCCGCTGCCATTCGCCATTATGAAGCTGCTCGCGCGAAAGGGGTTGATGAAGCCGTCTACGCTTTGGGTCGCTTGTATTTTGCCGAAGGGCAATTTGCCGCGGCGCGCCCCTATCTTGAAGCCGCTCTCGGCTTAGGCGGCAACCTCACGCGTCAGGCCGACCGCCTCTTGCAGCAAATTCCGCCTACCGACTAAGGCATATATATATGGTGTAGACCGCTTGGCCATCCGCACTATTTTATTCAAGCGGTTGAGGAATAAGGCTTCTTTTTCGTTGGTTTTTAGGACTAACATAGACAGCGAATATTATCGCCCGGCCTCTCCGCCGTCGACGAAGTTCTTCGGCTAATGCCGGAAAGCGGATGTGCGGCAGGTTTGCACCATGGCGCATTATAAGCTCATCGTTTGTTCTTGCTCTGACGCGCGGCGTCTCCCATTTCTGCTTTCAAGATGGAAAATAGTGCAAGTCTGCTTGATAAAAAGCTCTTAGAAGTGCGAAAAAATGCACAGTTCTCCTTGACCTATCCGTGAGAATTAGCTAATTTTGGCCGCGAAACTATATTCATTCATTATAATAACAACCAGATGAGACACTTAAAGTTTGCCTTGTGGGTCATCGTTGCCGCCTTCGCTTCGTCTTGGCAGGCATCGGCCCAGGCTACGCAGCCACTTCCCAAGGACGCTGCGGTTAAGATGGGTACATTACCCAATGGCTTGACGTACTATGTGCGCAAAAACAGCCTACCGGAAAAACAAGCCTTTTTCTATATCGTACAGAAAGTCGGCTCAGTGCAAGAAAACGAGTCGCAGCGCGGCTTGGCGCACTTCTTGGAGCATATGTGCTTCAATGGTACGACCAATTTCCCCGGCAATGGCGTGATCGAAGCCTGCGAGCGCTTTGGCGTAAAGTTTGGCGAGAACATCAATGCTTATACGTCGACTGACGAGACCGTTTACAACATCGACAACGTTCCCGCTACGGCCGAAAACATCGAGACGTGTTTGAAGATCTTGCACGACTGGTCTAACAGTCTGTTGCTCGAGCCGGACGAGATTCAAAAAGAACGCGGCGTGATTCACGAAGAGTGGCGTATGCGCAGTTCAGCTCAGCAACGTATTCTCAATAACAACTTCGAGAAGCTCTATCCGGGCAGCCGCTATGCACGTCGTATGCCGATCGGCTTGATGAGCATCGTAGACAATTTCACGCCTGATACGCTTCGCGCATACTACCACAAATGGTATCGCCCGGATCTCCAGGCTGTAGTTGTTGTAGGCGATATCGATGCGGATCAGATCGTAGCTAAGATCAAAGAAATCTTCAGCCCGATCCAAAACCCGAAGAACGAGGCTAAGTATGAAGACTATCCGGTGCCTTCTACGATGAAGCCTATCTATGTTATCGACAAAGATAAGGAGCAAGGCCAAGCCGTTATTCAGGCAATGTTCAAACACGAACCGATGCCGAAAGAATATCGCAACACGGCCGCTTACGTAATTACTGAAGGACTCACGGATATCATGACAAGCGCGCTCAACGCACGCCTCAATGAGTTGTCGCAAAATCCTGATTGCCCCTTCGTAGGCGCTTATGTCGACAACGGCAATTACCTCATGAGTAAAACGATGAATGCCTTCACGCTCATCGTTGTGCCGAAGCCGGGCAAGGACACAGAAGCCTTCCGCGTAGCCTTTGAAGAGTTGCAACGTGCGCGCCAGTTTGGCTTGACCGCAACAGAAATCGATCGCGCTTACAATGAGATGGTCAGCCAGTTTGAGCGCATTTACAACAACCGCGATAAGCAACGCAGCCCTTATTTCATTCAGCAGTATGTACGCAACTTCCTCGATGGCACGCCGATGATGTCTATCGAAGATAGCTACAACTTCATGAAGATGGTTGGCCAGCAACTGAAGCAAGCCGGCGCACTCACAGAAGCATGCAATGGTATCTTGAAAGAATACACAGCTTCTACAGATAGCAACTTCGTTGTGCTCGCTATGTACCCCGACAAGGCCGGTGTCGCTGTGCCTACTGAAGCGCAGTTGGCCGACGCTGTGAAAGCAGCGCTCAGCGCAAAACTGACGGCTTACGTTGACAACGTGAAGAACGAGCCGCTCATCAAGAAGCTCCCCAAGAAAGGAAATATCGTTAAGACAGAACAATCTGACTTCGGCTATACCTGCTGGACACTTTCTAACGGCGCTAAGGTTTATTTCCGCCATACAGACTTCAACGAAAGCCAAGTCTTGATGCAGGCACGCAGCTTTGGTGGCTTGTCTTATGCAAAGGTTAACTCTAAGGCTGACCTCTTCAATGTGCGCAATGCATCTACATTCATTGAGCAATGTGGTCTCGGCAGCTTCTCTGCAACCGAGCTTGATAAGGCTTTGGCCGGCAAACAGGCTTCAGTAAGCGCTTCAATCGATCGCGAAACGGAAGGACTTGATGGCAATGCTACGCCGAAAGATCTCCGCACGCTCTTCGAATTGACTTACCTCAAGTTTACCAACCCCGGTAGCGACCGCAAGGCGTTCAACAACGCTGTTGAGTCTATGAAGACGCAGCTCGCCAATGTTGAGGCTGTACCTGAAATGGCTTTCAGCGACTCTGTATCATCTACGATCTACAACCACGATCCCCGCGTGAAGATTTATAAGTCTGCCGACTATGATATGGCCAACTTCGACCAGATGCGCGCCTTCTATCGCGAGCGCTTTAAGTCGCCTTCTGACTTTAATTTCTATTTCACCGGCAACTTCAATGTCGACTCACTCAAGCAATTTGCTGAAATCTACTTGGCATCTATTCCTTCTGCCGGCAAGCGTGAGGTACTCAAAGATTATGGCCTCCACAAGGCTACCGGTATCGTAGACAACCGCTTCACGCGTGCAATGGAGACGCCGAAGGGCAACATCATTCAGGTTATCTGGGGTGAAAATCCTTACACGATGAAAGAATCAGCTACGGTTGATGCACTCGGCGAAGTGCTTACGCAACGCTACCTGAAGAGCATCCGCGAAGAAGGCTCTATGGCTTACAGTGTAGGCGCCCAAGGTGAGGCTTCTTACGGTCCGAAAGAAGAATATCTGATCTACGTATCCTGCCCCGTGAAGCCGGCTAAGGCTGACTCTGCACTCTATCTCATCGACTTGGGATTGAAAGAAGTAGCTAAAGACGGTTGTACGAAGGAAGAGTTGGATAAGATCAAGCAGTTTAATCTTAAGAATTATGCCGACAATCAGAAAGTCAACAGCTATTGGGCTAGCTTGATCCGCAGCAAAACGCTTTGGAATAAAGACCTCCATACGGGTTATGAAGCTGTCATCAATGGCTTGTCTTCTGATGATCTTAAGAACTTCGTAAACAATGTTGTTCTGAAAAAGCTCAATCGTCTTACGATTACGATGCTTCCGGCATCTCTTAAAGAATAAGCATTGCCGATCATTTCAGCTTCAGTCCTAACGATAAACGACTGATCCGCTGATTTCCTATAAAGCTACGGCCCGCCTGCTTTGGTTGCAGGCGGGCCGTAAGCGTATTAAGTCATTTCTCATCAAGCGTCTTTACAAGACTGTGTGGGATGTTTTTTTTCGTGCCGTAACCTCTTAGGGTTGGTCGTTTACGCTTTCTTCTGGCAGACATTCGCTTGTTTTGAAAGACCAACCCTATGGGGTTGTCGATTTTACTATGCTCCGAGGCAGCGTTGACGTTGCACGCCAACACTGCCCTACCAAAAGACTAACCCCGATGGGGTTATTGGTGGACGAAACTATGCGGAAACGATACAAATTCACGCGGAAGTATGGGAGTTGGAAGCAAGAAAAGGCTGCCGAACCCTACCTGAGAGAGTTGGACAGCATCCTCACTAAATTGAGAATCATCGGTGTGAGTTACAACGAAGCTGTCAAAACACTCAACAGCTACCACACAGTCGCCACAGCCCAAAGAATGATACACCAGCTCGAAAGATACTCCGCTGCTATCATTAGATTACAAGTACAAGCGATACAGCTGACAATGGCATTTGATAATCGAGAGAAGAAATAAGAACTCCACAACCTACAAAAGCAAGCTGTGGAGTTGATAAATGAGTTTAGAAGCAGACCTATTGGGGCTTCTTAGTCTGTGGTTCGGTTTTGAAGGCTGGTTAGTGTGATTTTTTTCTTTTGAACATCGTGTAAAATGTTCTCTAATAGTTGTTCATTATCACTTTCCTCTTTCTTAAGAGCAAGAAGCAGCATCCCATCAGACGTGCAATATATTTTTCCGATAAGTTTGCGGAAGTAGGTATCAACAAACTTCTTATTACATTCTACTTGAGATAATCCATTGTATTTTGGAGTGATACAATAGAAATCATAGGTGTCATCAAATACCTTGATAACATTGTTTCGAAAGACCTCACGCAAGAAGCGTCCCACGCTATCACTCGTAGCACGGCTTTGCACATAAGCGGATAAGACAAACAAAAAGTTTATACTATATGGGAGTAACAATAGGGTATCTCTATCGAAAAGCCTATTTTGGAAGTGCAAGTTAATAAAGCGTTTATTTACAATATACCTATCGTTATTGTCGTCTTTCTTGAAGTCTAATTTTAGCTTGTTATCCCGATTTGTTAGGTCGTCAGGGTCTACAAAGCCACGAACAAAGAAATTTGGAGTAGGGTTGTAGCCCTCTGTAAGACTATCTCGATATGGTAAAAGACCCTTCTCCTTAGGATTCTCATTAAATAAATTTATATTATACTGAATGATATTCTTCGCATAAGTAAATTGTTTGTATAAGGACACTCCCTCCAAGTCACTATCTTCTTTGTAATACTTGCTATCTGCGATGAAATAGATGTTTTTTTGCTCAAGGAGAGATTTGTCTTTATACATATGGTCTACGATTTTTCCATCCTTTTGTTTTTTGAAACTTGATAACTCATCCTCTCCGATAAGCGTATCTATCATATCTTCAAAGACGATATTGAAGTTGCGGACAAGCAATCGCTCACGGTATTCTTTTTTCTGTGCAACATGCTCAGCTTGCTCATAAAAGGCATAGAGCAAACCCCATAGAGCAACCAACTCGTCTGTAAAATACTTGTTCCTTATTTTGCGTAAGAGCCGAGTGCCTTTGCCTGTTTCGATGAGATTAGCCACTCGATGAGCCTTGAGCGTATCGTAGTTGAGGTTCTTCTTTACTTGAAAGTGATAAGAACGAGCCAAATAGTCCAAGGTAGAAAAGAAGAGTACTATCAACTCCTCATCATAGTTAATTATCTTGCTCTTAGTTTTACAGTTAAGATAGAAAGGCTTACCCTTATGAAGTAAAGGTTGAGTTTGGCGAATGGTCTTTGTCCAATGAATTTTATTGTTGCCACTATGTTGGATAATAGCAATGTAGGTAAAGAGGTTCTGATGTTCCTTATTGAAGCGGAGAAGGGCTAAAATATGGTCTATCAAAGTTGCCTCCCCCTCACCACGATTGCCGACTAAACCAGCAAGGCTACGGCTCGAGGTTATTTCATTGTCTGTATGGCGAGCGTTAAATAAGGCGATGGCTTGATAAAGCCATGCAGAAACACCAAAAAGGAAAGCCTTGTCTTGTGGAGAAAGAAAAGTGTTATAAACCGAGGTATCAATAATCTTCTCGGGGATATAGCGACCAAAAGCTTGATTGTTTACAATGAAGACTTTCGGGAGAATGAATATCGCCCCCTCATCCGCATCATAGTAATAGCCGACATAAGGCAGTTTCATCTTCCCTTTTTGCAATTCAATCGGAGCTATTCCCTCCAATGAAGGGATAGCCTCTTTATCGTAATGGTAGTCTTCAAATAGTATTCTCACAATTTTAGGCTTCTTGTTCTAGGACTTTCGGTTCTTGTTCTTTTGCTGCTTGAGCAGTATTCTTATTTGTAGATTGTACTCCCAAATAAGCCATAAAATCTTGTAGCTTCTTTAATCCTCTATCTTGATATAGTTCATTGAAACTGAATTCAATTTCCTCGTCATTCTGTTTATAGCGGAAGAAATTGCTTTGTGTGCCGTACTCATCTCGGCAAACCTCGTTCCATAGGTAGAACATCACTTTGCTTTTAAACTCATCTTCGCTTACATTCGTCTTAATGAAGAAATTGCCCATTTGCTTATCCTCAGAATCTGTAGCTTTGCGAATACGTTCATTCGCTATTTTGAGAAACTCAAGCCAGCGATACTTCTCTTCTCCCAGAGTAATGACAAAGTCACTTCCGATTTCATTGTAATCCACAGGAACATACTCCCAATCCCAGCGGCGCTTAAACGCACTATCCATAGGGAAAAGAGACTGGTCTGATGTGTTCATTGTAGCTAAGATGTGTAGATTTGGAGGCAAAGAAAGCTTGCCTCCCTTAATTCCCTTGTGTTCCTCTCCTAATTGGCTGTATAGGTAATCTCTGAGGTCGCTATCTGCCTTGATATGGTAATCTGAAGCTCCTTTCTTATCGCGGTCAAGCAACTGAAAAAGGTCGCCAAAGATTTGAGCACAATTACCTCGGTTGATTTCCTCAATCACAAGATACACCTCTTCCTCTGGATGTGTCCAAGCATCGATATAAGCCTCCGTGAATACCTGTGGTGTGAATGAGTATGAAATTTCTGATGGATTGACAACCCTCTGTATCTCCTTAGAACATGCTACGCCTTTGATTATTTCTATATCCATCGAATCTGTCTTGCCTAATGATGTAAGCCATTCTTTTCTGATTGAGGACTGCACTTTTTCAATCTCAGGATAGGCTGCAGCAAATCTATGAACAGGGTATGAGGCTCCGTCTTCTAAATACTCTTGTAGTTTTTGTTTGAGCTCCTCTTCCGTAAGAACTTGCCTTCTTTGTTGAACCATTGTGGGCTTATAGCAACCAACAAAGCTCGCATGATCACTATCGGGATGAAAGGTCGTACGATGCACCCCCTTTTTGTCTTTCTCTTTATCCTCGCCAGTTATCTCTTTTACTTTATGAGACTTTCCACTACCTGGAGTCCCAAAGTAAATCACTTGAAGGGATGCTTCTTTTGGGGTCGAGCTACTTTTGGGGGTATATAAATCTATTACCAAGGATAAATCTTGCAAAGTCTTAGACAAAGTCTCCTCTGTAATGACAATCTGATTATCTGTGCTAAGACCTATATATTTATCAGGATTAGCCCATTTAACAAGTTTGCTAAGTGTAGAGAACAGAGGCTTTGTTTGCACAGTTATCGTCGCATTCGCAACATCATTAGTAAAACAGTCAGCACCGGAATCTCTCCACGATCTTTCCTCATAAGTTTGCAAAGGCTCAAACTTATTTATGTGGTCTCGTATGTTTTGAAGAGTCTCCGCAAGAGCTTCTAAACTGATGTGGAATGATTTTTTTTCACCTCTTTTTCCCGAATTGGAAAACTTTATATATCCTCCCTTATGCCCTAATTCAGCTCCAAATCCACTTGGTTCGGTCGCCAAGAAATTAGAAAGATTATTCATATTGCTGGATTGATTAGTTGTTTAATAATTTCTTGAGAAAGAGTCGTTACAACTGGAACAGCTACGCTATTCCCAAATTGCTTGTAAGCCTGGGTGTCTGAGACTACAATTCTAAACTTATCTCCTATTGGAAATCCTTGTAACCTCGCTGCCTCTATTGGATGCAGTTTTCTCGGCCTATCGCCTTTCTGTTCTATCAAGATTTCACTCCCATCTTTATAGTATCGAGCAGAAATGGTGCTTGTATAAGGACTCTCACTATTAAACAGGGAAAATCCAAATCCATTACCCCTCTTTTTATGCTCTTCTTTTCTTCTAAGATGTCCTGCATACAAACGCTCTGATAAGGTGTATTTTGAATCAACTTCATCCAAGAGAATATCTCCTACTTTAGTTGTTAAAAGCGTTTTTGAAGATTTTTCACCTTCAAATACTGGGCTTTTGTCTGAATATAATCCTATAGGGAAACAGAAGTTAGCCACATTGCTTGATTTTCTCCAAGCAACGATAAAGAGCCTCTCCCTATTTTGAGAAACTCCAAAGTTCTTTGCGTTCAAGACTTTATATCGAACGTTATATCCGAGGTCATCCAGGACATCACAAATGGTATCTAATGTCCTACCCTTATCGTGATGAAGCAACCCTTTGACATTCTCAAGAAGGAGGACTTTAGGGGGGTATTGATTATCACACTTGTTTTTAACTATCTGTGCAATACGAAAGAACAAAGTCCCTCGAGTGTCTTCAAACCCTCTCTTAAGCCCTGCAATACTAAATGGCTGACAAGGAAAACCACCACAAAGAATATCAAAATCTGGAATAGAAGAAAGCTCAACCTTATTGATATCTCCAGCAAAATTCCCTTTTTGAAACAACGACGGAGATATGTCTCTAAAGTTGGATTCATAGGTTTGGCGAGCAAACTTATCCCATTCGCTTGCAAACACACATTCTACCCCATTTCTATGCATTGCAATATGAAATCCACCAATACCAGCGAACAAGTCTATAAATGTCAGTTTTTTCATTTTCGATATTATTTGTTCCTATAAGAGTTAGACTTAACCTTATATAGAATGGTCTTAACTCGGTTGTCCTTCATTAACCGAGACTCTACAGGGAGATCGTTTGCTTCTTGATTATGGCTTGTTCTATATTCATTATTCGTACAAAGGTACAACATCTGCAGCTTATAGACGAAAGATTTAGGAGATTATTTGACGGGAGCAACGATTTCTTTGATTTTTCTTTGGTTTCAGTCGTTTTTCATCGGATAATCAGTACCTTTGCGTGTAAGAAGTAAGGGATATTTGTGAAGTTGCAAAATCAAGAATCAAGAAGCACCTCGCTCGTTTCTTATCCGTTCCCCTTAGTCGAGTAGGCATATCGCTATCTACTCAATATCAAATCATTAACTCTCTTCAATTCGATTTTATGCGGAAATTCTGACACGTATACGTGTTATTGATCCAAAGCAATTATAAACTCGAATGTAAACGTGCAAAACATCCCCAACAAGCCCTTAGGCTTGGTCTCTTGGCAGGGCAGGCGTTGGAGCGAAGCGGCTTAACCCTGCCGCAACGCGCCGCCAAGTGTAACCCCTTAGGGTTGGTCTTTCAAATCGTTCGTATATCAGCTAATAATCAAGTGATTATCGTGCGTTTTGTCGGTTCGCCGGAAATGCTTACCTTTGCATACGCAAGGGCAAGGAGCGTCCTTGGTTATATTATTCATCTATTAAATCTATACCACAATGATTAAATTCGTCATTAGAGCGAAGAAAAATCCGCTCAAAAAAGATCAAGTAAAATTTTATCCGCAGATGGCGCCGGGCGTGCCCGTGATGTTGCGCACGATTGTCGGGCGCATCGAGAAGCGTTCGGGTGTATCTTCTGCCTCGGTTAAGGCGGTGTTGGATGCCCTGCAATATGAGATTCTCCAAACACTCTCCGATGGTAATTCGGTTCGCTTAGGAGATCTCGGTTCTTTTCGCCTGACGATGCACGGCGAGGGCGTAACGACGGCGAAAGAGGCAAAGGAAAAAGGGACAAATCTCATTAAGCGCGTGAGCGTGCGGTTCACGAAAAGCAGTACAATGCGTATGGTTCTTGACAAGCGCAACTTAATCTTCGGTGCACAGGACGATATCCGGAATGCGAAGTAGATGAGGATTAAGGCACAGCTTAGTGCCGGCAAAAAATTACATTTAGGAAAGGCCGCGTTTTCAACTGATGAAAGCGCGGTTTTTTCGTACTTTGACAAAAATGGGCCGTCTTTCGGTCGCGCAGGGATAGGGATTATTGAAACTTTCACCTATGATCGGAAAAAGTTTCTTAGGTGAAAGTTTGAACTTTCTTATAGGCAAATTAAAATTGTCTTATAGGAGAATTTTTCCGATCATAGGTGAAAGTTTGGCCGAGGTGCGCAGTGGGTTGTGGCGGGGTGGTTTATTCGGCATTTTTATAGCCGAATATGCGATGAAACCGCCGTTTTTTGAATAATTTTGTTTTTTTGTTGATGCATTTGCGCGTGTTTTTGAAAGACCAACCCTATGGGGTTGTCATTTTTACTTGCTTGCTGAGGCAGGGTTGACGCATCGCGTCAACCCTGCCCTGTTAAAAGACTAACTCCGATGGGATTATTTGGGGATGTGTGGTTGGGGAAATGGGCTAATGAGGTTCGCGCTTGGTGATCGGACGTTGAACGTTGAAATTATCAGCCCCAATGGGGTTATTTGCGGATGGACTTGTGGAAAAGTTAGGCGGAAGAGTTGGTAAATTGGGCACTTGCCGACACTAACTACACAAGGTATAAGTCCAATCAGACCACTACAATTTCACTACGGCCGCCAACGGGGAGTTTGCGCACTTGTATTTGCGGCGAAATCTGCCGGCGGATTTGATCCGTGTGACTAATGACGCCTACTTTGCGCCCTTCTATCGTCTCAAGATTGCTCAAAGCTTCCATCACTAAGTTGAGCGAAGCCTGATCAAGATTGCCGAAACCCTCGTCTATAAACAAGCTGCCGATAGATAAATTGTGCGCCGACAGCGAAGCCAAGCCCAAGGCCAAAGCCAAGCAGACGACAAAGGTTTCGCCTCCCGAAAGTGAGGAAACGTAACGACGTTCGTCAAACATATCGCGATCTTCGATCTCCAGCGTGAGTGTGCCCGGAATGTTGACCAAGCGGTAGCGCGCAGAGAGGTGAGATAGGTGATGGTTGGCCTGCGCTACGAGCAAGCGGAAGGTATAACTTTGCGCCAATTCGCGGAATTTCTTACCCGTACTGCTACCTAAAAGATCGTCTAAGCGACCCCATTCGGTCGCATCTTCTTCCAGTTGGCGCAAGGCCTCGTGGCGCTTTGCGGCGGCCGCTTCACTATCATAATGAGCCTTGAGGCGCGACTGCAATTGTAGGAGTTCGGCAGACAAGGTTTCGTGGCGCTGCTGCAAATCTTGCAAGTGCGCTTGCAAGGCCTCGGGACTTTCTTCTCCCTCTCCTGAAGGGTGTCCGGGAAGCGCTTTGAGGCGTATAAAATCCTCACGCGCCTTGTCGGCATTATGGGCCGTCAAGAGGCAGGCTTCATCGCGGCGGGCTATTTCGGCACGAATGGCATTCCAATCGGTAGGGTCGGTGAAGAGCGTTTCCATCTCGCTAAATTGCGTCGGTGTATGCGTGCCGTTGAACTTCAGAATCCACAAGTCCATTTCCGAACTCTTGCGGTTGTATTCTTGGCGGCCGGCTTCAAGCGCCTGCTCTACGTTTTCGTGTTGCCCATCCAAGCGGTTCAGACGGTCGTTGGCCTCGGCCAATCGTGCGATGCACGTTTGCGTTTCTTGCTGCGTCTTGCGAATAAATGCGTTGAGGCGCGCCTCCAATTCGGCCGGTGTGTCCTTGCCCACAAGCCTACGCATCTCCTCCTGCATATCCGACAATTCGTTGCGCTGCATAGAGAGTTCGTTGACCGTCTCTTCCAATTGTCGATTAGCCTCTGCTTCGGCATCTTCCACACTTTTTAGTTCCTCGCCCAACTGGAAGGTACGCTGCGCCTTTTCTTCGAGTTTGTTCGTCGTATAGAGCCACTCGTCATAGAGACTCACGATGCGGCGGCGGAAGTTTTCAGCATTGTGTTTCCACTCCGAGAACCAACCCGACAGCGTGATCATTTCATCAAGATCGACATAGAGCGCCTCCGTTGTACGCTCGGATTTGCGCAAACGTGCCTGCACATCTTCCAAAGACCCCATACGCACCTGCCGCTCTGTTTTGAGTGCGCCAAGTCGGCTTGCCGTTTCGCGCACTTGATTCTCTAAGCGCTCCACTTCTATCGTCAGGCGGTCGATAAAACCTTGGTGAAAATTGAAAGTCTTGAGCGTGACGTCATCTTCTTCAGCCGCCCGCTGCGTATTTTCCAAGAGTAGGCCGATCATCATTGCGCGGGCCTGCCGATTGACTGTCGGTGAGCATTCTTTAAAAGAATTGTCGAGCGTAGCAAAAGTCTGCCACTCTTCTTCGTCAGCCTTTTGCCGAGCTTCTAAGGAAGTAAAGTAATTGCGCTCCAACGTGAGTTCACTCTCCGCCCGTGCCATTTGCAGGCGCAAGTCATCTAATTGGCGGAGTTTGGCGTCGGCCAAATCGCAGGCCTCATTATAATCGGTTTCCAAATTGGAGATCAATTCACCCAACTCGCGCTCCGTCTCCGTATGATAAGGGTGATGCGTCGCGCCGCAAACGGGACAAGGCGTCCCTTCGCGCAAGTCGTGACGCAAGATTTCGATGTTCTCACTATTGCTCAAGATATAAGCTTGTCGGCGGCGCTCCCGCAAATCGCGTGCTGTGGCGGCCTCGGCCTCTAATCGCTCCAAAGACTTTTTAAGCTGGTCGAGGTTTGTTGCATCACGGGCAATCTTAGCTCGCCGCTCATCTAACTCCTCATAGCCGTTAGCGATACGCGTCCACAAACGCGCCGCGTGGCGCAAGCCGGTAGCCCGATTGCTTTCTTCGGCCAACTTTTGTTGGAGCTGCGCGCCATTCAAGCCCTTATTTGCCTGACGGTGCATTAGCAATTCGCTCTTTTGCACGCTGAGCGCGGACTCTTTTTCATTCTGTTCCTTTTCTGTCTCTTCAAGTTTGCCGGAAATGTCCTTCAAAATCCGCTGCAACTTATCTGTCGCATTGAGGTTCTCCGCGTGCTGCGCAGTCTCGCTGTCGAAAGAATTGAGTTTATCCTTGATCAACTCAATCTTATCAAACATCACGCGGTGTGTAGAGAGCGCCTGAAACCTCACTTGCAACTCCTTTTCCTCCTTATGTTCCGCCTCTATAGTCGCTAATTTGGCGGCGTGGGCTTCACATTGCCGATGTAGCTGTACTTCGGCCTGCGTCTTACGATGCTCCAAGCGCTTGATGGTATCTTTTTTACCGGTAATCTCTCCACTGAGTTGGCGTCCGCGATTGATGCCGGGCAATTGTTGTTGTAGTTGTGCTAAAGCGGCCGCCTCCTGCTCGCGGGTCGTATCGAGAGCTGCCGAAGCGGCTTGAACCGCCTTCTTGGCTTGCGTGCGTTCGCCATACAGCGCCTCACCTTGCCGCTGCAAGCGCTCTACATCAGAACGACGCAGGACGATGTCGCGATAGAGCTGCTGCACGGGTTGCAGTTCGTCAAACCGGCGCAGGCGCAACAGGTCCGTGCGCATCGCCTCTCTTGCTCGCCGCGCTTGGAGGTCAGTCTCCTCGAGTTGCTTGACCTTAGCTTCTGCCGCAGCAAAGTCGACTAACCAATTGATTTGCGACTTTACCATCTCCTGCTCGCTACCCAATTGCTTTTCGGAGAGGGTCAGGCGGTTAACGTCGGTCTCCAGATCCTCCAGTTCTTCAGGCGTGAGCCGGTTATGGAGAATGCCTTCGATATGACTTTCTTCCGCTTTGACGCGGGTGGTAGCTGCGGCTGCTTTCTCGTGAATGCGCATCGAGATGCGGCCGTAGATTTCCGTGCCCGTCAGCTTCTCAAGCAAGGCCGACTTTTCTTCTTTGCGCGCTTTGAGGAAGGAGGCAAAACTATTTTGAGCCAGCATAACGGTGCGTGAGAACTGCATATAATCTAAACCGACCACGCGATTGATTTCTTCTTGGATCTCCGCGTTGCGCCCGTCGAAACTCTTCTTTTTAGGGGCAATTTGGCGAAAAGTACGCGCCACAGTATCATAATTGCCCGTCCGCTTTTTGCGGCAAGACCACTCGGCTTCGTAGCGAGCGCCGTCGGGGGTAGAAAATTCGACCACAGCGGAAGCCTCTTTTTGTCCACGGCGCATAATGTTGCGAACGTCGTCAGTCTGAATGCCTTTGACGGTAGAATCCGTCGCAAGGGCTTCGCTGTTCATCTTTTCCACGCCGTCCAGACGAGGCGCCCGCCCGTAGAGGGCTAAGCAAATGGCGTCGAGCAGTGTAGACTTACCCGCTCCCGTATCGCCCGTGATGGCAAAGAGTCCGGCTGAGCGCAAAGGCTCTGTGGTAAAGTCTATCGTCTGGAGGCCTTCAAAGGAAGTCAGATTGTTGAGCGTTACTTTATCTATTTTCATCGTAGTCTGCAAGTAGTGATGTTATCGGCAATAATCTTATTGATCAGCGTGGCCATCGGTGATGACGTCTTCGGCAGCCTCAGCGAACCGCGTTTGCAAGGCTTCGGGGAGAGGCTTACCATATTTATCTTGAAAAACTTGTTGGGCCAATTCGAGCGGCGTCGTGGTGGTGACGTTGACAACGTCGGGCATCGGGCGCTCTGCATTGGGCGCTTCGGGCTGCTCGCGCAGAATGCGGCAGAAGCGCACAGCCTTGGTCTGCAAGGCGTTCGTGACGTCGTGTAAAAACTGCGGCTCGGGCTGCTCCTCTCTCACGCGGAGTTCTAGGTAGGGCCAACCAAGCCCTTCGTCGTTCTTCTCTCGATGCGGCAGTCGACTGATGAGGTCTAAAACTTCGCCGGCCGATGCTGCTCCCTTTTCAGGAATAGACTTCAATTGGCGCAAGGGCGTATAAGTAAGTCTAGATACAGCGGCCCGCCCTTGCTCATCAAGCTCTATGAGTTGGGCGCCGTGGTCATAATATTTTTCAGAGAAAGACATCGGTAGGATGCTGCCGGCATAGAAGGTATGCTCGCGCACTTCCTGCGCACGATGAATGTGGCCTAAAGCGATATATGCGGCATCGCGACCGGCTACGTCGCCTTCGACGCGGTCTTGTCCGCCAACGACAAGGCGCTCGCTGTGTTCCGTTTCGCTCAAGCGAGCATCGGCGGCATAATAATGGGCCACAGGAATGACGGGCAGACCGCGGAAATCACTCTTGCGCAGGTGCTTCCACAACTGCTCAAAATAATAGCGTAAGCCCTCTTCTTGCGTCATACCGGCCGGATAGTCGCCGCTGCGCAGGTAAGGAACGGCAAAGCAAACGACCTCCGCCTCATTATTGTCGCGCCGACTCAAAGGGAGAATTAGGCGGTCGAAATCGGGCGTGCCGTCGGGCAGACGTTCGATCGTGCCGCGCACATATATATTATGAAGATACAACAAGCCGGCCGGTGCTTCGAGGCGTGCGCCGGAATCGTGGTTGCCGGCAATCACAACGATTTGCAGCCCGCTCACCTCCTCGGCAGCGGTGCAGAGAAAGCGGAAAAACATCTTTTCTGCCTCGGCCGAAGGATTGGGATGATCGAAGACGTCGCCGGCAATGAGCAAGACGTCGGGCTGCTGCTCCGCAAGCGCCTGCCGCAACCAAGCAAGGTAGTGCTTAAATTCGGCTTCGCGATCATAGCCGTAGAAGGCATTGCCCAAATGCCAATCGGCCGTATGTAGCAACTTCATAGTTGTCGTTCTTTTTATTTTGCGCAAAATTACTTAAAGGGGCGTAATAACGGACAGAAAAAGAACACTTTTCTTTGCCCGACCGCATAGGTGGTGCGAAGAAAAGTGTGGGAGAATTGTTCGTGCGGCGCGCAGCTATGCCGCGCGAACAAGTGCAAGGAAAGAAAGACGCGTGGGGTTGGCGATGCTTAGTTGACGTATTACCTCAACCGTTGTCAACACACATCACCAACCATCACGCTACTCACTCATTATTGCTAACCATTAAATTATTACTTCACGACTTTTTTGCCGTTGATAATATATATACCCTTCGGCAGGTCTTCTACCTTACCGCCGAGCTTCGCGCCGCTGAGCGTATAGATTCCTTGCTTGGCAGCGTTGTCGATGGTTGGCGTATGGATGCCGGCCGGATCTCTAGTGATTACAACTTGGGTCTTTACGAGTTCTCCGCCAAGAGCTACGCCATGCAAGCTACCATCGAATGCAGCTCCGGCAGGCTGGGAGATATTGCTGTATTCCAGCGTAAGCGAATTGAGGTCGCAGATAGAACCTTGTTCTCCTTCTGCTGTTACCGTTGCATTTCTGATAAGTAACTTTTCATTTAAACCTTCTTTTCCTGCAATGCCATAGTATCCCTTGACATTCACAATACAGTTGTTAATTGTAAGATCAGTATTATTGAGGAAGATCCCACATTCTTTTTGGCTATTCACGTTGAGCGGTCGCTTGACGTTCTTGCGAACTTTTTCTCGGATGTTTCTTGTTTTTGAATGCCGACATAGATTTCCCTGCTTGACTATCGCAAAGTTCGGACGATTTGAACCTAATTGACTTGCTCTAATCGGACAAAAATATGCTCAAATCGGACATTTTTCATTTTCCCCGACTTGCTCTAATCGGACATGAGCTTTTTGTAAATCGCTGATAATGAACAAAAATTGTCTCAAAAACGCATCACATGTAAACAAATGCAAAAATGGTAATTCGATCCTTTTGTGGTTTTTCGCCAATATTTTGTTGCTTGAAAACTATCAAATTTGATTACTCGAAAAGAATGAGCTTATTTCCCATCGAACATTACCTTTTTGGCGCTTACACGCACCGTAATCCGTCCATTCCCCGTTGGCGGTCTTTTGCAAACTAAAAAACTTTTCAAATTCATTGTATTCAGGCAATTATAGTACGTATTTCGTTTGTTATATCCCGCATGTTATTTCGATTTATTGACAGAAAAAGTATGGCTATTCCGCCGAAATTTTTCCCGAAACCGCTCAAAGATTTCCCTCAATTGGATCTTTCATCCGAAATAAGCCTCGAAAATAAACTTAAAAACGAAGAAAAAATCGAAAAAACCGCGGTTTCATCGAAAATTCGGCCATAAAAAGCCACCTCAAGCTTCTACGTTTCAACACTTCGCACTCAATCCTCAAAATGCATAGTCAGGCGGTAATTTTTCGTATAATACCCGACACATTCATCACCCCATTTCCACGACCGGACGTCCACAAATAACCCCATCAGAACATAATGCTACGCTCACTCGCGACCAAACCCAAATCCCGCCATCCCATTTTCACGACCATATATCCGCAAATAAGCCCACAAGATCCAACCTTGTACACGCTTACTCCCGAATGTTTACCCAGCCACCCTATTTTCACGACTATACATCCGCAAATAACCCCAACGGGGTTAGTCTTTTGGCAGGGCAGGGTTAAGGTGCGAAGCGGCTTAACCCTGCCTAACACACACAAGCATTGGCAACCCCTTAGGGTTGGTCTTTCAAAAACATCCGATGTTTAGCGACGGATGAATGAAATCCCAACGAAAAAATCGAAAAAAATCCCATTTCATCGCAGATAATCGACATTGTAGGCCATAACTGTTTATCGTTGTCGGAACTATTCCCTGTTCTCAACAATTCGCATCGGTTGCGAAAAAAGAAGTTCCTAACCTACAACGATGAAGATCCTAATTTCAAGCGACAATAACTGAACGACAAACTACACGCGCCCAACTGTGCGAATTTTCACCGTGGTGAAACAAACGTACGCTCGTGAGCGTACAACCTTTTCATCACGATAAAAAGACCCTACGCTCGTGATGAAAAAGGTGCAAACCCAAGTTTGCTTTGAAAAATGTGGGGACAAAGGTTGTCTTTTCACATTGAAAAGGCGGCGAAGAATGGGCCTTTACGGCGAAACGTCAAATGTAGGGTTTCAAACTTCGGCTGTGCTCGAGCGAATGGCGCCGGTGTTGTGCTTAAAATGCGATGAAATGGGCATTTTTTTACATATATAGCACTCAAAAACAAATGATACTATTGGCCAATCGGTCAATAGTAGAAATCAACGACGACGGGGAGATGATCTGAAAAGCCGCCTTGATAAAAAGATCCGAGAAAGGAGCGATAAGGTACAACCCCATGGTCGCCTGCATCGTATTTAAGGAGTGGGGCATCGGTGAAAATGAAGCAATCTTTGGGCGACGTATGCAGCCCTTCGGTCGTAAGGAGTCGATCATTGACGATAATCTGATCCAATTGCGCCCATCGGCCTTGAAATTTATGCGTTCCTCGAATCCCATTTGCGGCTTTTAAGTCGGCGGTTAGGACGCACAAAAACAGAGGTTGAATCGCGTCGGTCCATTTTCGGGCTTCCAAGACGGTAGCTATGGACGGGGCAGTATGTTCATCGTTGAAATCGCCCATAATGACCACTTTTCGGTCGCGTCCGTCGCGTGTTAGGCCGTCAATTTCCTGCCGCAATCGCTGTGCTACTCGACAGCGGTGCGGCATCGTGCGCCGTACGCCACCGCGGCGGCTGGGTAGATGGACCACAAAGACAGAAAGCGTATCGCCCGAAGGCACAAGTCCGCAGACGTGCAGGATGTCGCGCGTAGGATTCTCGTGCTTGTTGGCCGGCATCACGCGCAGCGTATCCATATAAAAGAGATGAAAAGCCGACGGCTGATAGAGCAGGGCTACATCTATGCCGCGCCGGTCCGCACTTTCCGTCATACAATAGTGATAGTTGAAGCTATGGAGTCGTGTGTGGTGCAGTAGGTCTTCGATAACGCGTGCATTTTCTACCTCACACAAAGCTACGAGTTTGGGCGGCTGCATTTCTCCGACGCCGGCAATAACGGAGGCGATACGACTCAACTTGGCGCGATATTTAGGCGTATCCCAGTGGAGGCGGCCCGTAGGGAGGAAGTCGAAATCCTGCTTGCCCTCATCGTGAATCGTATCAAAGGCATTTTCTACGTTGTAGGTCATCACGCGAAATCGGCTTTGCGCGCCGGCCGTCAATAGACAGAGGTAAAAAAAGACGATGAGCAGGCGCTTCATGGGCGGTCTTCGGCTTTGCGTAATACGCGACAGGGATTGCCAACCGCCACTACGTCGGGCGGAACATCGCGCGTGACGACGCTACCTGCGCCAATGATGCTACCCGCGCCGATGCTGACGCCGGCAAGGATGCATACTTGTGCGCCAATCCAAACGTTGTCTGCTATATAAATGGCTTCGTTGCGCTCCAAACCTTGATTGCGCAGCTCGACAGTCAAGGGGTGGATGGGGGTATTAAAGCTACAGTTGGGGCCTACAAAGATGTGACTGCCGAAAACTATGGGTGCGCCGTCGAGCATTACGCAACCTTTGTTGATAAAGACGTGATCGCCCAGTGAAATATTGCAGCCGTAATCGACCATAAAAGGGGGTAGGACGGTGCAATCGCGACCTACGCGCCCCAAAAGTCGGCGTAGGAGTGCATCGCGCGCATCGGTCTCGGCGGGATGCAGGCGGTTGTACTGATAACTTAAGTCTTGGGCCTCGTCGAGCAGGCGGCGAAGTTCGGGATCTGCGCCGGGATTGTGCCATTGTCCGCTCAAGGCTTTTTCTCTTTCTGTCATTAGAATAAAAAGTTAGAAGGTCGTGGTATGTATTTGGAAAGGAGCTAAAAATAGGCGGTTTCATCGGATTTTAATGCCCATTTTCGGGTTGTACATGATGGTTGCTCACCTGCCAAACGTTGGAGAAAGGGAGCGTCTCGTCGTGACTGACGAGCACGATGGCGCAGTCGTCTTGCAAACGAAGGAGAAGTTCGTACAAAAAAGTCTTACCGGCGGCGTCAAGATGCGTATCCGGCTCATCCAAGAGTAGGAGATCGGGGCGAGAAACTATGGCGCGGGCCAATAAAACCCGTTGCCACTGGCCGCCACTCAAATCGGAGATAGGCCGGGAGGCCAACTGCTCGATGGCCAACTGATGCAGGGCTTCGCGAACGCGATCGTCGGCATCGGGCGAAAAGCGCGACAGCAGTTTTTTTCGATTTTGCAGGCCGGAGCGTACAACGTCGTAAACGCGCAAAGGAAACTGGCGATCAATTTTCCGATACTGCGGCAAATAACCTAAACGCAGGCCGGGCGCACGGCGGATCTCGCCTTTCGTGGGGCGCAATAAGCCGGCGAGTAAACGCAAGAGTGTCGTTTTTCCGCCGCCATTTGTGCCCGCCAAAACGATAAAATCGTGCGGTTTAATCGCGATATTGACGTTTTCCAATACGACTTGGCCGTCGAAAGCAAAGGTTACGTCGCTGAGACTTACTAAACTCATTGTGCAGCTAAGGATTTTGCGATCGCAATGGCTTCATTGTCCCAGCGATAAGCCAAGGGATTGATGATGACAACGCGGGCGCCGGTGGCTTTTGAAATGGGTTTGACGGAGCGCCCCTTGAACTCGCGCGGCAAGAATATGATGTGGACTTCGGCCGCTTTGGCTTCCGTGATGATCGTAGCGAGATGATCGCCCGATGGCTCTTTGCCGTCTTGCTCAATCGTGAGTTGGTGGAAGCCATATTCGCTGGCAAAGTAGGCCAAAGCAGGATGATAGATTAAAAAAATGCGATATCGTACCTTGCTAACCATAAGTCGTATGCGGCGATCGACTTCGTCGGCGTGGCGCTCGAGTTCTGCCAACTTCTTTTTGTACACTTCGGTGTGTTTTGGGTCGTTCTTGCAGAGTGCATTGCATACATTGCGGGCCATCTGCACGACATTTTTGGGCGACATCCAGATGTGCGGGTCTGTAGAATCGCTGTGACCCTCGTGTTTTGCAGCCAGAAGGGATATTCCGTCGGACACGGTGTATATTTTTAGCGTCGGGGCGGTCTCTTTCATGCGTTCGAGCTGCTGCCTTTCAAACCCGAGCGTGCCAATAGCAAAATATAGCCGGCTGTTACTTACGTCCATCAGCTGTTTTGGCGTGGGTTCGTAGGTCTCCGGACTTGCTCCGACCGGTGTCAAAGTAACGACTTTGTAGTAATCGCCCGCAAGGTGTTCGACAATATTGCGTAGGGGCTCGATGCTGACGGAGATGAGCGGTTTATAACCCGTCTTGTCGTTTTTACAAGTCCAGAAGAGTGGAATCAAAAGCAAGAGAAAAAGGAATCTGATGCGCATAGTGTTGAAGTTTTTTCGCTTGGGCGGAGTTGGAAATGGCTCCGGCCGGTGCGGCGGTCTTTTGTGGTTATTTATTTTCAAGCGCGAAGCGCGTGAGTGTTTGTCGGACGTGAAATAATTCTTGGCGGCCTCGATTCGGCGCGCGTTGGATTTATAATATACTCGGTCGTGTTTGTTAAAATGAAACGTAGGAGCTGACGATCACTGCGTAGCGCGTGAATTTACCCAAGGCAATCGTGAACGCAGAGTAGAAGAGGTTGGTGTGTAGAAAGCCCATCGAGACTGTGAGTATGCTGCCCAAGATTGGCACCCAGGCCAACAAGCCTGCCCACGCGCCGTATTTGCGCACGTGCCGCAATCCTTTGTGTAGATCCTGCGGCTTCACTTTTGCGTATTTCTCGATCCATTCTTCTTTTCCTTTTGTTCCGATCCAGTAGTTAAACATTCCGCCTAAAAGATTGCCAATGGTGCCCCAAATAAGCAGCCCGACGGGATCTGCACCGGCGGCTAAAAGGCCCAGCAATACGACCTCCGATGCAAAGGGCAAAAAAGTGCCGGCTAAAAACGCTGCGATAAACATTCCGAGTACGCCGTGTGCGATTAGAAAATCTGTGATTTCTGTCATATCATCTCCAAGTTTGGTTTTTTACGCCCAGCCAAAGAATTCCAGCAAGCCGTAATTATATATGCCCAACGCGATCAAACCCAACAGCCAGCAGATAAACCAAACGTTCATCAACAAGCCCCCGCGCGCCAAAGCGAAGTAGTGCGCGATCAGCGGAGAAGCCACCACCAAGTAAAGGGGCATTATTATACAATAATGATGTGGCAATAATACGCCGCCTCCGGCAATAGCCAGTTCGAGAATGATCAGCACATAAAGAAACACACGTGTGCGAATTTTATCGTTGAAGCTGGTACGGACGAAGTGGAGCGTACTCAGCAGCGCCAAAAGGCTGAGAAAACAGAAACTTGCTACGTGCGGCAGCGGCAGATGTTGGAAATCGGGCCAACTATATTGTAAAAACGGGGTAAATTGTTGCTCTAATTCTTCCAAACGGTTCATCCAAACGAGATAGCCGGCGTAAAACCAATAGGGAACAACCAAACCGAAGAGTCCGGCAAACAAAGATCGCCACGTGAGCGTGTGCAAAACGAGGGCCATCGTCACATAAAAGAAAACCGACAGCACAAGTAGCGGCGGGAAAGCCAAACTTCCGATGGAAAGGAAGAAGAAAGCGTGAAACGTATAATGCTCGGGGCGATATTGCTGATAAGAACCGAAGAGGCAAAACAAGGCCGGCAGCAGCCCTATGGCGGGAATCAAATTCGTTCCGGCCGGATGCAGATCCGGCAGCGCGGCAAAAAGCGCCAGAAAAGTGGCACTTACGAGGCGCGAACGTATGCGTAGGAGTTGAAAACGATTGTTTAACTCGCGCAGCGTATAGGTTAAGGCGCAGACAATCGCAAAGCCGCCCCACAGCCACGCGCTGCGCGGATCGGGAAGCACCCAAACTACACCGGCAATGACGGCCACAAGCGGCAGCGTCAGCATACTTTTGGCCGATCGGTTGCGAAAGTCGTCCATCCTGTTCCTATCTATATAATAATGTGTGCGGCTTTTAGCCTTAGGCGTCTATGATGTCTTTGCCGATGTCGCGGCGGAAATATTTCCCCTCAAAGTCAATTGCCTCTGCGCCGCGCATCGACTTCGCCAAAGCTTCAGTCGCCGTTGCGCCGTAGTTGCTTACCGCTGCGACGCGTCCGCCTGCCGTCACGAGTTGCCCGTCTTTCAGCGCCGTGCCCGCGTGAAACACTACGCCGTCCGCTTGCTCGCCGATCGTCATCGGAATATTTTTACGATAAGCCTCGGGATAGCCGCCACTGACGCACATCACGCAGACCGCAGGACGCTCATCGAAGACCACTTCGCGGCGATCCAAGTCGCCTTGCGCCACACCCTCAAAAAGTTCGACAAGATCACTCTTCAGTCGGAGCATAACCGTCTCCGTTTCGGGGTCGCCCATACGGCAGTTGTATTCGATTACCTTCGGCCGCCCATCGCAATTGATCAAGCCGAAGAAGATAAAGCCGCGGTAGTCCAAGCCGTCAGCCGCCAAGCCTTCGACCGTGGGCCGCACGATCTCATCTTCTACGCGTTGCATCCATTCTTTCGTGGCAAAAGGTACGGGCGAAACGGAACCCATACCGCCCGTATTTAAGCCCGTATCGCCTTCGCCGATGCGTTTGTAGTCTTTTGCTTCAGGCAAGATTTGGTAATGCTTCCCGTCAGTCAAGGCAAAGACCGAACACTCTATGCCCGACAAAAATTCTTCTATGACAACCTGCGCACTGGCTGCCCCAAAGCGCCCCGAAAGCATCGCTTTGAGTTCGCTTTCAGCCGTTTCCAGATCATCGAGGATCAATACGCCCTTACCGGCGGCCAAACCGTCAGCCTTCAAGACGTAAGGGGGCTTGAGGGTCTTTAAGAAGCGGCAAGCTTCCTCAAATTGGTCTGCGCCGAAGGTTTGATAATCGGCCGTTGGGATGTGATGGCGGCGCATAAAGGCTTTGGCAAAATCTTTAGAACCTTCCAAGCGTGCGCCGGCGGCACTCGGTCCGATAAGGGCAACGTGCTGCAACTCCGGCCGACTGCGAAAATAATCTACAATGCCTTCTACGAGTGGCGCTTCGGGGCCTACGACGACCATATCTATTTTATTTTCAACGACGAAGCGTCCCACTTCGAGAAACTTCATCGGGTTGAGCGCCACGCAAGTCGCTATTTCGGCCATTCCGGGATTACCCGGGGCTACAAACAAACGGTCCAATTTTTCGCTCTGCGCGATTTTCCACGCCAATGCGTGTTCGCGGCCTCCGCTACCCAGAAGTAGAATATTCATAATCGCAGTTTATAAGCAGTAAATGTTTCAGTTCGATTGCTCAATGTCGGCCTTGCCGCGCGCCGCGCCTACTCCCACGCTCGAAGCGCTTGGCGGAAGGGGGCGCAACGCTAAATAGCGGTCAGCGAAACCGCAAATTTTACGACCGATCGGCTTTATATGCAAAAGTAGTAAAAAGGTTTGGAAAACGCCTCTTTATGCTTTGATACCTTTTTCCACGTCTGCTCCGTTGAGGGCTAAGTGCCTAAACGGCTCGCTTCCGCTGCGTCGTTTCTTGCGCCCTTGGCCGCCTGCTTTGTTCGCTTTGTTGGTCCACGATATTTCGTTATTCGTTCAGTTTTCGTCGGTTTCATCGGTTTTTGGATTGATTTTTTCGGTCGCAGCATTGGATTTTAGATGCGCAGGTTTGAATCAGTCGTCTTTTCATCGTGAGGGGAAAGGTTTTTCATCACGATGAAAAGGTTGTACGCTTACGAGCGTACGTTTGTTTCACCACGGTGAAAATTCGCACAGTTGGGCGTGTGTGGTTTGTCGTTCAGTTATTGTCGCTTGAAATTGGGACTTTCATCATTGTAGGTTAGGAATTTCTTTTTTTTGCAACCGATGCGAATTGTTGAGAACAGGGAATAATTCCGACAACGATAAACAGTTATGGCCTACAATGTCGATTATCCGCGATGAAATGGGCTTTTTTCGATTTTTTTTGTTGGGATTTCATTCGTCCGTCGCCAAACATCGGCTGTTTTTGAAAGACCAACCCTAAGGGGTTGTCAATGCGGCGGTGGGTTAGGCAGGGTTAAGTCGCTTCGCACCTTAACCCTGCCCTGCCAAGAGACTAACCCCGTTGGGGTTATTTACGGATGTGAGGTTGTGGAAATGGGATCGCGGGGTCGACGTTTGGGCGTAAGCGTGTGCAAGGTTGGAGTTTGTGGGATTATTTGTAATTGTGTGGTCGTGGCAATGGGGTGGCAGGGTTAGTTTTAAGTTGCGTGCGAAGAGTATGTTGGTTTCGATAGATCGTTTGCGGAGAGGTTGCATTAAAAAATTGATTGGAAGGAATAATAGGTCAAGTTAGGGCGAGTCTATTTTGAAAAGGATTAGGCACGAGGTCTAACCCCAATTCAATAAAGAGGACGACAACCCCTTAGGGTTGGTCTTTTGGCAGGCCGGGGTTAAGGCACGAGGTGGCTTAACCCCGGATAAACGGATGGAAGTGAGTGCAACCCCATCAGGGGTTGGTCATTTTCCGTGGCAGGGTTGAGGAGCGAAGCGGCAACCTAGCCACTAACGACGTAAGTCGTTGTTGAAGTGATGGGAGGGTAATGATTTATGCATTGCATTTGGATTGCGGATGTTTTTTGAAAGACCAACCCTAAGGGGTTGCCAATGCTTGTGTGTGTTAGGCAGGGTTAAGTCGCTTCGCACCTTAACCCTGCCCTGCCAAAGGACTAACCCCGATGGGGTTATTTGCGGCGGGATTGGTTGGGGATGGGATGTGCGTGTTAACGTTAATACGATTGGCGTTATAAATAGCGCTTCGGTTGATCACTTAATGAGTTGAAGATAACGAGTGTCGGTAATCGGATGTTTTTGAAAGACCAACCCTAAGGGGTTGTCAATGCTTGTGTGCGTTAGACAGGGTTAAAGCGCTGCGCCCTTTAACCCTGCCCTGCCAAGAGACTAACCCCGATGGGGTTATTTGTGGACGTGTGGTTGTGGAAATGGGATGGCGGAGTTGACGTTTGGAAGTAAGCGTATGCAAGGTTGGAGTTTTATGGAGTTATTTGCGGACGAGCGGTAGCGGAAACGAGGGGGCAGGGTTCGCATTTGGGTATTAGGGCATTTCATATTAGGTTTAGATGGTTGATTTGTGGTAGGTGTGTTGCGGGGCGAACGTCGGAAGCGTTGCAAATTGGTTATTTGGCGTGTATTCAGTGAAATAGGCCGTCGCAGAAGTGGGTTGGCGGGGTATTAAATTTGATTCCAATATATAATGAGTCAAATTTAATAGGGTGTTAGTGGGAGGAGCGCGTGTCGGTACTGATGATTAAGGTGCTATTTGCGAGCATTGCTTCGCGCGAGGCAAGAGTGCGACCACTATTATATGTGGCTACGCGTGATGATGTGCGTTGGTTGGCGCAGCGGTGGCGGTTTTCGAGGAGAAAAAGTTAGTCGAAAACCTTAAAGGCATAGCCTTGCTGCTGCAACCATTCGATGGAGCGGGGCAAAGCATAGAGGAGTTTGTCCTGACTCTTGAGTGAGTCGTGAAAGGTTATGATGCTCCCATTGCGCGTATAGCGTTGGACGTTGCGCAAGACGTCGCGGCCGTTGAGGCGTGTGGAATAGTCGCGCGTGACCAAGTCCCACATGATTACTTTATAGTGGTGCTGGAGTACACCTATGTATTGGCCCCATTTCATCCAGCCGTGGGGCGGGCGGAAGAGGTCTGTGCGGATATAAGCGTTGGCCTTTTCGACGTTGAGCATATACTTGTGGACGCTATGGCGCAAGCCGCCGATGTGGTTAAAAGTATGATTGCCCAAGCGATGGCCGGCTGCTTTTACCTGTTCAAAGGTTTCGGGATTCTTTCGCACGTTGTCGCCCACCATAAAAAAGGTGGCCTTCACTTGATAATGATCTAAGACGTCGAGAACCCAAGGGGTGACTTCCGGAATCGGTCCGTCGTCGAAGGTGAGATAGACGGCGTGGTCGTTGTGGGCCATTCGCCAATAAGCCAATGGGTAAAGCCAGCGTAGGAAAAGGGAGGGTTGCTCTATGAGCATAGACTATGATCGAAAAAATAGCGGCGTGGCTTTCGGCGTCGGGGAGCGCGGGGCGTCGGGCGCGAGGGGCTTTGCCGAGTTAATGGTTGGTTGGTGCGTGGCAGGTGGATGCCGACGCTATAAAAAGGAAAAGCGAGGACGCAAGACAAGAGGGTTGTTTTGAAACCTTTGCTTGCATCCTCACTTTATCAGACATTATATTATTCTTCTGAACCGTCGGCCTCAGGCGCTTGGGGTTGTTGCATCATTTGCTCCAAGGCTTGTGCGCCGATATTGCCGGCTTGTGTGCCGGTCAACTGCTTTAAGCGAGCGGTATAGAGTTGGGCTTGCGGCACTTTCGCAGCATCGAGTACGCTAATTGCACTGTAGAGGTTGCGGAGCGCACGCGCGCAAGACGAAGCATAGCTCGTGAGGTCGCTGTAAGAAAGCGAGTTGAGCCAGTCTAAATACTGCGCATTGTATTTCGCGACAGCCGTAGCTATTTCTCCGGCTTTTTTCGCGTTGCCCGCTTGCAGCCAGATTTGTGCCAACTGATAGTCGTTTTCTTCGTAGGGGATGTTGCTCGCAGGCAACATCTTTTCGGACATGGCTAGCACTTCTCGTGCCTTTGCGGTTTGACCTTCCATCAAAAGACGTTGAGCTAACATCGTAAACATGTTACGGTGGGTCTGCGCCATCTTCATATTGGTGGTGTCAAGATAGATGCCGGGCTTGTTGAGATTGCCGTAGCGGAAGCGCTTCATCAGGTTGTTGTACATCAAATTGGTGTCGATCGTGCCCAATTCGCGCTTGAACGGCGTGATGCGATAAGCAAGGCCCTCTAAAATAAAGTAGTCTTGGAGACCTGCAAAGTTGTTCGTGCCTATCGTTACACTCATGTACATCGGACGCTTCCAGTCGTTGCGCGCAAGCATTTCATAGATCATCACATCTCTGCGATAGAGACCGCCCTGACCATTGCGCATGGCCCAAGCCAAGGATAGGTTGATGTGATCAGGGATGGCTTCCTTGCCTTGTGGGAGTGCCATACCTTGATTGATGATATTCTGCTTGTTGACGTGGACAATGACGGAGTCGGTCGGGAAATAGCCCTTCGTCTTCACGTAGTTGTCCATAATATAGCGGAGATCGTAAGGATCCGGCCCGTTGGGGTGCGCCCGCTTAAAGGCATCGAGTTCGGCTTTACCCTCCGGATGAATCGGGAAGTAAGTATGCTTGCCGTTGTCCGCATATTGATAAGGCAGCCAATTGATCGGCAGTGCGGGAGAATCGTAAGCCGGTCGACGCATTTGGTCCGTGTACCACGCCGTTTGCAGATATTCTAAGTTGCAGACGCGAGCGTCGGTGCGGTTGCCCTCCGTTTCTTGGTTGTACCAAAGCGGGAAGGTTTCGTTGTCGCCGTTGCAGAAGAAAATAGGGTGAGCCGGAGAGCCGTCGAGCAACTTCTCGGGCATCGTGTTCAGATAGTTCAAGCCCGAATCGTGGCAGAGATAGCGGCCGGAACGATCGTGGTCGTCCCACGTTTGGCTCACCATCTGCAGCGGTACGATGATGCCGAGCACGGAAGCAAAGATCGCTGCCGGCATAGCTTTACTTTCTTGCTGCTTAACCCAGAAGCGCTTGAGCCAATCGTAGATGGCAGCAACGCCAAGGCCGATCCAGATGGCGAAAGCGTAGAAGGAGCCGGCATAAGCGTAGTCGCGCTCACGCGGCTGCTGAGGCGTCTGATTCAAGTAGAGGACAATAGCCAAGCCGGTCATAAAGAAGAGGAAGAAAACCACCCAGAACTGGCGCACACCCTTTTCGCCGCGGAACAATTGCCAGAAGAGGCCCAAGAGACCCAGGAGCAAGGGGAGGCAGTAGAAGACATTGTGCGATTTATCCTCCTTCAAGACGTCGGGCAGTTTGCTTTGGTCGCCATAAAGGAAGTTGTCGATGACGGGAAGTCCGGTAAGGTAGTTGCCATATTCTTTCTGACCGAAGCTCTGCACGCCGTTCTGACGGCCGGCAAAGTTCCACAAGAAATAACGCCAATACATGAAGTTAAGCTGATAGGACGTGAAGAAACGGAAGTTGCTCCACTGCGTCGGCATTTGCCCCGGAAATTCCTGCCCGCTTGGTGTGGTGAACGTAACGTCGCGCATGGCGATATCGCCGCCCATCCAATCTTGATAAGCTTGGGCGTGATTGTGGCTCCAGATGCGCGGGAAGAACATTGTGAGGCCAGATGGGTAAACCAGACTCTGAGATGCTACGACCGACTCGTATTCGTCGGGCGCATTGGGTTGTTCTTTAACTTTCGGTTGCCAAACGTTGCTTTCGTCGATCGTGATGGCTTGCGCGTAGACCGCTTGATCGTAGGACGTAAAGGCTTCACCTTTGAGCAAGGGCGTTTGTCCGTATTGGTCGCGACTGAGATAGCTGCCCAAGGTAAAGATATCCTCCGGTGAATTTTGGTCCATCGGCGGATTAGCTACGGAGCGGATGACGATAACGGCGTAAGAAGAATAGCCAATCATCAGCATCAGCATGCAGAGGAGAGAGGTGTTGAGGAACCGTTTGCGCAGACGGAAGTTGCCGTCTTTGTTTTTGGTGTAGAGGAAGTAACCCAAAACGCCGAAGACAATCAGCGCGATGACAAAGGACTTTATCCCGTCGCCGAAGAAAGGAATGCCGAGCAGTCCGACGGAGATGAGATAAAGAAGGTTTGTGCGTGCGCGGTTGTGCTGCGTAGTACTCCAAATGGCCGTCAAGACTATGGCAATCAAAAGTAGGAGATAAACAGCCACACCCACGTTGAAGCCGAAGCCGAGCCAGTTGACAAAGATGAGTTCGAACCAGCCGCCAACTTTTACAATGCCCGGAACGAGTCCGTAGAGCACGGTTCCGACCAGCACGAAGCCGATCAAGACGGCCAACATACTGCCTTTGGCCTGCGCATTCGGATTGCGTTTGAAGTAATATACAAGTGCGATGGCCGGGAGGCAGAGCAGGTTGAGCAAGTGTACGCCGATGCTCAAGCCCGTCAAATAAAAAATCAAGACTAACCAACGATCGCTGTGCGGCTCATCAGCGTGGTCTTCCCATTTCAAGATTAACCAGAAAACAATTGCCGTAAACGCCGATGAATAGGCGTAAACTTCGGCCTCGGCAGCAGAGAACCAGAACGTATCGCTCCAAGCATAAGCCAAGGCGCCCGTAAGTCCGGCGGCCATTACGACGATGAGCTGCGCCCAAGTTTGCACGACGCCGTCCTTGCAGAGGATTTGCCGCGTCAAGTGCGTGACCGTCCAAAAGAGGAACAAGATCGTGACGGCCGAAAGCAGGGCGCTCATAATGTTAATCATAAAAGCTACCTGCGTCGGGTCGCTTGCGAAGCGCGAAAAGACGCTACCCGTCAGCATAAAGAAAGGTGCGCCGGGCGGGTGTCCTACGTCGAGTTTAGAAGCGGTGGAGATAAACTCGGGGCAATCCCAAAAGCTCGCCGACGGCTCTACTGTAAGACAATAGGTGACGGCAGCAATGGCGAATGCAATCCAACCTACGAGGTTGTTGATCAGCTTGTATTGCTTCATAGTGAAAGAAACTATTATATTGAATATTATTTTCGATGAACAACTCGCAAAAGTAGGAAGAAAATCTTGAAAGCCCGCCGCTTGGGCTCTAAAATAAGTGGATTCGCGGCAAAAAGTTGGCATCGCAGCGTGGCCTTTTTTAATGAAACAGGCTTGACGACGGGCAGCGATGGTCGAAAATGCGGCGCGAAAGTTTGGATTTTTAGGGGATTTTTGTGGAGACTGTTGAGGTTTAAATTGTCATTTTTCGCCCATTCCATCGCGTTTTCGGGGCGTTCCTTCAGACTTTTGTGAAGCCTCGCCGATCTTTATTTTTGTTTGGTCCGAGCAAACTATCGTTTGGTGGGAGCAAATTATCGTTTGGCGGGGAGAAACCATCGTTTGGCCCGAGCAAACGATCGTGGGGCAGGGCGTAATATTTTTATAGGAAGACTTCGCGCGTCGCAAAACGAGCGGCGGCGAACTGCTTCATTGGCTGGAGCGAAAAAATGGGCCGCTTTGTCGAAGATGCATAAATCGATTGCGCGGCGCAGACCGGGCGGCCTCAACGCCGATGACGATGAGCAAGGCCGCCGCTGCATCAGAGAGCGCGGCCGGCCAGCTTTTGATGAACAACGTAAGAGGATATAAAAAAAGAAAGAGACGCGGGCGATCCGTTCTCTTTCTTTGTGCGCTTCAGGATGGGCTTGAACCAACGACCCCCTGATTAACAGTCAGGTGCTCTAACCAACTGAGCTACTGAAGCTGGTGAATTGAGTAGTAGAATTTTGGAGCGCTTCAGGATGGGCTTGAACCAACGACCCCCTGATTAACAGTCAGGTGCTCTAACCAACTGAGCTACTGAAGCAGTTTTTATCAATTCGGCTGCAAAAGTAATAGGTATTTTCCAAATTAGCAATACCTTTGCAGGAAAATTACAGAAAAAA
>ERZ1674246.6-NODE-6-length-95385-cov-28.878863_pt1 | contig 95385 bp, 74 predicted proteins | sample MGYA00581200_ERZ1674246 | MGnify/ENA primary metagenome ERZ1674246 (study PRJEB41354, sample SAMEA4873323) | human saliva metagenome | biome: human-associated habitat [ENVO:00009003]; feature: mouth environment [ENVO:08000002]; material: saliva material... | reverse complement strand
GTTGTTTCTTATAACCGTTTAGTAGAATTGGAAAGGGAGGTAGCCGTACCCTTAACCTTGTTTATCAAGAAGGTCCTCTTGGGCAAATGCACGGGCATAAGCTTTGTTGACAGTACACCATTGCGTGTCTGCAAAAACCGGAGAATACATATTCACAAAGTTTTCAAAGGCATAGCCCAAAGAGGAAAATGCTCTATGGGTTGGTTCTTCGGTTTCAAATTGCATTTGATTTGCAATGAGAAAGGAGAGCTTCTCAACTTTATGATAACGCCGGGAGATGTTGATGACCGTAAGCCTTTGGAGTACAAAGCATTCATGGATTTTATATATGGTAAGCCGGTCGGTGACAAGGGGTACATCAGCAAGAACCTCTTTCAAAGGCTTTTCGTTGACGGAATACAACTTATTACCAAATTGAAAAGTAACATGAAAGGAGCTTTAATGAGTGTTTCAGACAGACTTTTACTCAGAAAAAGAGCCATTATAGAAACGGTGAATGATGAACTTAAGAACATTGCACAAGTGGAACACTCCGGACATAGATGCTTTGACAATTTCATCGTCAACTTATTAGGAGCTATTGCTGCCTATTGCCTGTTTCCAAAGAAGCCGTGCATCAATCTGCAAAGGACTATTGATACACAGCTTGCTTTGCTATGAATTCGTCGAACTCACGTTAAATAAAACCTTCCGCGCCACACTCTTGAGGGGCGGAAGGTTTTTTATAAATGCCAGCATAGGTCGTTTCGCCGGAGTCTGCGAAGTGCTTGTGAAGTTTGCCGGGCGGTATAAGAAGCTTACCGGAGTTGCTTAGACGAACTCCTGATAGTTCCTTATACCGCACTCACATAGATTTTCTTTTAAATCAAGATTCATTCCTATCGAATCTAAGTCCACATTTACTATATATATAATGTGAGGACGTCCGATGAGGCTTTGCATTTAGTATTTCTTGGAGTGAAGCGTGATGATGGGGATAATCATTTCCTCCATCGATATACCGCCGTGTTGGAACGTACCTTTATAATACTGCACGTAGTAGTTGTAATTGTTTGGGTAGGCAAAGAATTTGTTGCCCTCAGCAAAAATATAGTTTGAAGAGAGGTTCGGTCGCGGTAGTCCATACTGTTCCGGTTCGCGCATCTCAAATACTTCCTTCTTATTGTAGCCCATATTTTTGCCGACCTTATAGCGCAGGTTCGTATTGACGTTCTTGTCGCCTACAACCTTTATCGGCGAATCTACACGAATGCTGCCATGATCGGTCGTGATCAGGATATCGTAGTCTAAAGAAGCCAGATACGTAAAGAGGTCCTTAATGGCCGTATGCTTGAACCAACTGAGCGTGATGCTGCGATAGGCAGCCTCGTTAGAAGCCAGTTCGCGCACCATTCGAGATTCGGTCCGGGCGTGACTAAGTATGTCAATGAAGTTAATCACCAAGACGTTCAGCGGCGCGTGCGTCACTTTGCGGAATTGACCTAAGAAGCGATCGGCAGCAACCGAGTCGTTTAGTTTATGATAGTGGAACACTTCGCGCCGTCGGAAGCGCTCCATTTGGTGTCTTATCAGCATCTCCTCGTTTAAGTTCTTGCCTTCTTCTTCTGATTCCTCAACCCACAGATCGGGATACATCTTTCTGATTTGCTCCGGCATCAATCCGGCAAACAAAGCGTTGCGAGCATATTGCGTAGCCGTAGGCAGGATACTGAAGTATAAACTTTCTTCGATATCATAATCCTCTACGAGTTCCTGACTAAGCATACGCCACTGATCAAAGCGGAAGTTGTCGAGCACGAGCAAAAAGACCTTGCGCCCTTTGCTTAAGCGTGGGAAAACGTAGCGCTTAAAAATGTCCGGGCTAATCACGGGGCGCGTCTCTGCATTGTTGACCCAATCCTCGTAGTGCTTACGAACGAAGCGCGAGAACGTTAAGTTTGCTTCCTCCTTCTGTTGTTGCAGCAATTCGTTCATTGCACTGTCTGTCTCCGACAGTTCCAGCTCCCAATAGACCAACTTCTTGTATAATTCGATCCATTCTTCCGGCGTCGAAGAGTCGTTCATTTGCGCCGCAATGTTGGCAAACTCCTGCCGATAAGAAGATTGCGTCACCTCTGTGACGATCTCCCGCTGATGAATGTTCTTTTTCAACACGAGCAAGATCTGCATAGGATTGACAGGCTTTAGCAGATAGTCGGCTATCTTTGCACCGATGGCCTGATCCATTATATCTTCAGCCTCGTTCTTCGTAACCATAACGACGGGGACGTTAGGTTGCACCTCTTTAATACCCGCCAGCGTTTCCAAACCTGAAAGTCCGGGCATATTCTCGTCTAAAAGAATGAGGTCATAAGCATTTTTGCCACACAAATCTATTGCGTCCGTTCCGTTAGAGCAGGTTGTGACGTCGTAGTCCCTTTTCTGCAAAAATATAATATGTGCGTGGAGCAAGTCTATCTCATCATCGATCCACAATAAGCGTCCCTGCGTCATCTTAGTTTCCTTTTATATTATTGTTATCGCCGTCTGCGCGCTTCTCCACAAGGATTAGCGCATCCTTGACGGCCGTTACTTTGATCAATGTCCCTTCTTCAATAAATCCGGAAGCCGATTTGACTTCCACGTCTGCTCCGTTGATGCACGCATTGCCTATCAATGCGAGCCGCGTGAGGGCTTTTCCCTCGTCGCCGGGTTTTACGGAGAGTTGCGCCGGCGTAGCATTTGTTCCGTCTATGTTCGTGTGGAGCGACAGACGCTCAATCGTGCGCGACTTGGCCAACCAACGAAAGAAGAACAGTACGATAACGATAGATCCAAACAAAGCCAGCGTAGCCCAGAACGTCCCATAATAATAGTAGACCAACGAATCGGCGATCACGACACACACCGTGGCCGCAATACCTGTGATGCCGAAACCCGGAACAACAAAAGCTTCAATCGCAAATAAGACTAAAGCGAGCAGCGCAAAAATGATAATGAGCAAAAGGGGAGACATATCGTAAACTTTTTATTCGTTCCAACTGAAGCGTTCAAACCATCGGTCGCCTGTCGCGCGTTGACGTCAACTGCCGGCGCACCGCGCATTTAATAAGCTTCGCGATATTTATTTTCATCCTTATCCTCCAATACGGAGAGATAAGAAGTGTAGCGCGAAGGCGCCAGACGATGCTCTTCCAACGCTTTTAAGACCGCACAACCCGGCTCGTGTGTATGCGTACAATCACTAAAGCGGCAATCGTGTGAGAGTTCGAAGATCTCTCGAAAGTAGTGCGCCACTTCCGCACGCTCCATATCAAACGTGCCGAAGCCTTTAATACCCGGGACGTCAATCAAAGCGCCCCCTTCAGGCAATTCATATATTTCGCTGAACGTCGTTGTGTGCATTCCCGTCTCGTGTGCTTCCGAGATGGCCGCCGTTTTGACGTTTGCCGTTGGGATAAAAGCATTGAGCAGCGTACTCTTGCCTACGCCCGAATGGCCGGCGAGCAAGGATAGTCGGCCTCTTAATTGTTCTCTCAAGGCCGGCAGTCCGTCGCCCTCGGTTGCCGAGACGCAAAAGCAATCATAGCCTATCGCACGGTATAAAGTCGACCAATAAGAGAGCGTTTCGCGCTCCCCCGGCCCCAAGTCGTCCGTCTTGTTAAACACGATTAAGACCGGCACGCGATAAGCTTCGGCCGAGGCCAAAAAGCGATCGATGAAGGTGGTCGACGTTTCGGGGCGCGCTATCGTAACAAGGAGCAAGGCCTGATCAAGATTGGTCGCCAGAATCTGACTCTGCTTTGACAAGTTCGACGCCCGGCGAATCACGTAATTGCGCCGGTCGTCGATGGCCTTGATGAGCGCCGTCCCGTCGCCCGTTTCTACGATCGTCACCCCATCGCCCACGGCGACAGGATTGGTAGAGCGAATACCCTGCAAGCGAAATTTTCCTTTCACCTTGCAAGCTACGATGCGTCCATCGTCAGTGCGGACATCATACCAGCTGCCCGTGCTGCGCACAACTATCCCGTGCACTATGCCTATACAGTCATGATTTCCTTGTTCTTTTCTGCGAGCAAGGTATCTACTTGTTTTACTTTGCGGTCGTGGATTTTCTGCAAGTCAGCTTCCGCATCCTTTTCAGAATCTTCGCTCAAGCCGTCTTTAAGCGCTTTTTTCAGCTTATCGTTGCCCTCGCGGCGCGCATTGCGAATCGCCATCTTCGCCTCTTCTCCCTCTTTGTTACACTGCTTAGCCAACTGTTTGCGGCGCTCTTCTGTCAGTGCGGGAATAGCCAGTCGTATTACCTCGCCGTTATTTTCGGGCATGATACCCACTTCAGAGTCAATAATAGCCTTTTCGATCGGCGCAAACATACTTTTGTCCCAAGGTTTGATCGCAATGGTGCGTGCATCCGGCGTCGTGATGGCCGCCACGTTGTTCAGGGGCATCATTGAGCCATAGGAGTTAATGCGTATAGCGTCCAAGATATGCACATTAGCGCGTCCGGCACGTATTTGTGCCAGAGTCTCTTCGAGGTGCGTTACGCTTGCGTCCATTTTTTTCTCGCAGTCGGCGAGGCATTTTTTTACGTCGAACATATTTATAGGTAAATGATGATTTGTTGGGCGAAGATACTGATAATATCCGATTTTGCAACCTTTGCGAAGTAAAATTCTTTTGTGGACCGCCGTTTCGCTATGCTTGGTCGCGCCTCGGCTCACTTCGCACTGAGTTGGCTGCGGGTGGCGCGGGCGCTGCGTAGGCGGCTTGCGGCGATGCTAAAAGGTCGGCTACCGGTAGTTCAAAATGGTGGTGCTTATCGTTTGGCGGTAGCAAACCATCGTTTGGAGCGAGCAAACGATCGTTTGCCGGGAGCAAATCATCGTTTGGTGGGAGCAAATGAAGGGGCGATGAGGGCTTGCCGCTGAATGGGCCGGCTGCTTTCGCCAATTTTCTGCTCTAAATCCTCCGTCTTCCGCTCATCATGCTACGTCCACAGCGCTTGCCGGCGGTCCGCAAGTGGCAGTCTGAGCAAGCACGATGCGTAGACGAGGGTTGGCATTGTTTGACCTCAAAAGACCTTCTTTTCCCCTTTTTTCTTGTCGACTCACAGCCCTCCTGCAACTTTATTCCCATTTGCTAAAAGCGCCTTGATTCGATTGAAAAATTAGCGAAACTACACTACAAAAAAAGATAAAAAGCATGTGTTTCCCTTTGTCCGTCACGTCTTATCTTCTATCTTTGCACCTTGTATTATCATAGGTATATTTAGACTATATGAAGAATTATTCTTTAGTTGCTCTGATGTTTTCTTTGCTCTTCCTCTTTGGAAGTTGCAGCACAGATCTCAATACAGACGATGATAGCAATACCGGCGACTGTATAATTACTGCCGTAAAACTTGGCGATTTGAAGCGTCCTTATCATACGCTTACGGCTTCCGGAAAGGATACGGTCATTGTGGCTATGTTGGCCGGCGCAAAGTATCCCTTTAGTATAGATCACGCGAAGGCGCAGATTTTTAATGTGGACTCGCTGCCTATGGGCGTTGATGTGTCCCGCACGCGCTTTGCCAAGATTACGGCCACGGGCTCGCTGAGTATCCAATCGCTGGTTTCGGGTAAAGATACGGCGTTTGTGGAAACCGATAGTTTGGACTTCCGCCAACCGCGCATTGTCACTGTCTATGGTCGAGATGGCGTTTCGCGCCGCAAATATACGCTGAAGGTTAATGTGCATAAGGAGGCCGGCGATTCTTCTACGTGGAAGCAGCTCGTCAGCGGCAACTCGCTGCTTGCTTCGGCCGAGGTGATACGCGCATTCTTGGTGAACGGCGAAGCATACTTGTATGCGCTGATTGGCATGCAAAACTTCCTGCTCAAATCTCCGCTTACTGACCTCTCTAACTGGACGCAGACGGCCATTTCCGATGGTAGCATCGCGCCAGCTTCCATACATTATTATAATGGAGCCTTTTACGCTACGCGCGGAACGTACGTGGTGAGTAGTACGGACGGCTTGACGTGGTCGCCAATGGGCAATGTGCAACCGATTGCGCAGCTCTTAGCCGTTGGCGAGCCGGGCTTCGTGGGGCTCACGAGCGGCCAATTGTATAGCAGTACGGATGGTATAAATTGGACAACTGACAATATGGATACGCCAAACGAGTTGCCTGATGCGGAACTTGACGGACTGGCCTTGCAACCACAAGAGGGGAGCAACTTTGACCGCTTTCTGTTGGTAGGGCAGCGTGATGGTGCCGCTCGTGTCTGGACGCGCTATATCGATAAAACGAATGCGGAGGTTTTTCCTTGGCTGTATCTCATCACAGATGCCGGTAACAAGCAGCCTTGCCCCGCATTACGCAACATTACATTGCAACCTTATGCCGGCGGGGCCTTACTCGTTGGCGACGGAAGCGATGGTAAGCCGGCGCCGTTCTACTTGACGGAAGACGGCGGGCGCACTTGGAATCCGAATGCTTTGAAGCGCCCCAATGATGCTGCGGCTACGCACTGCTCGGCTTTAGTGGTCGGTGGCGAAGTATACTTGTTCTGCAGTGGTAGTGGTAATGTCTGGAAGGGCAAACTCAATCGCGCTGCTTGGACAAAGCCACAATATAGCTTTATGAAAAGAATACGATAATACATGCTAAGACATACGTTCCTCCTGCTGTGCTGTGCGCTCCTCCCTTTCGGACTGTCGGCGCAGGATGACGATAACTTCTATCGCTTGGAATTGGGCGGTGGCGTAGGTATCGGCTTCGGCTTGAACGATGTCAACAGTAAGTTTTACGGACAGAGTCAACTCGCGGCCGGCTTGCTGGCGCGCTTTCCGCTCAATCCGCGTATGGCGATAAAATTGGGCGCTAATTATTTCAAACTTTCCGGATCGACGGATAAAATCAACGATTTTTATCCGCAAAATCCTGCGGCATCGGGACCGGGACGCCTTATATATAAGATGAGTGGCGACTTGTACGACCTTGCAGCTTTGTATGAGTTGCACTTTCTTCCGTACGGCTGGCAGCAAGGCTATCAAGGCTTTAGTAGAGTGACGCCTTACATTCAGCTGGGCTTGGGCTTTACGTACGGCACTCCGGACAAGGCGTTCACCGTTAACTTTCCCATCGGCGTAGGATTGAAGTGGAAGTTGAATAATCGCCTCAATGCCGGCGTAGATTGGACTTTCCGCTTCACGCCTTCAGATCGATTGGATGGCTTGGCTGCCCCTCACGGCATCAAGTCTTCAGAATTTAGGAATAAAGATCATTACAGCTTGACGATGTTTACGCTTACGTATGATCTGAACCCGAAATGTCCTAACTGCAATAAAGATTGAATCAATGAGCTATAAAGCGCAAATAGATCCGAAACGCATCCCAATGCACGTGGCAATTATCATGGACGGCAATGGGCGCTGGGCTACTGCACGCGGATGGGACCGCAGCGTAGGCCATCAGCAGGGCGTCGAAACGGTGCGCCGGATTACGACGGCGGCTTCGGACTTGGGGGTTAAATATCTGACGCTCTATACTTTTTCGACAGAGAATTGGAATCGTCCGCCGGAGGAAGTAGCGGCGCTGATGTCGCTGATCTTTACCTCGCTTGAGGAAGAGTTGTTTATGCGCAACAATGTCCGCCTGCGGATTGTCGGAGATCTTGAGCGGCTGCCCGAAGATGTGCGCACTTCGCTCGAAGAACTTACAGCACGCACTGCGGAGAATAGCGGGATGACTCTCGTCTTGGCTTTAAGCTACTCAGCACGCTGGGAGATCACTGAAGCCGCGCGGAAGATTGCTGCCCACACAGCGAAAGGCGAATTGACACTACAAGATATTACTGAAAATACTATAACGGAGGCTCTTACAACTTCGTTTATGCCTGATCCGGACTTGCTGATCAGAACGGGAGGTGAGTTACGCTTGAGCAATTACCTTCTTTGGCAGTGTGCCTATTCCGAACTCTACTTTTGCGATACGTTTTGGCCTGATTTTAATGAAGAGGCCTTTTATGCCGCCGTCGCAGATTACCAAAGTCGCGAAAGACGTTTTGGCAAAACAAGTCGGCAGGTAGAACAAACAACAGAAAAATAATAGTATATGAAAATACGACCGCTGTTAGTCGTGCTCTTCTCCTTGATGGTTGGAGCAGTCTACGCTCAGAATACTTTCAAACAAGTTAATCCCGATATTACTTATACTGTTTCGCCCTCGAAATACGTGCTGGGTGGATTGGTTGTTGATGGTGTCAGCGGGTTTGACCCCGATTTGTTGCAGAGCATCGCAGGCTTGGAGATTGGCGCCACGTATGAAGTGCCAGGCGCAGATATGTCGGAAGTGGTGCGCCGCTATTGGGAGCAGAAACTCTTCTCTGACGTTTCGCTTACAGCGGATAGTATTGTGGGCAACACAATATATCTGCACGTGCATCTAAAGGCGCAGCCGCGCATTTCCAGCATCGTTTATTCCGGCGTGAAGAAGTCGGAACGTGAAGCCTTGGAAAAGAGTATAGGCTTGAGAGTTGGCGGACAGATTACGCAGGATATGGTTAATCGCGCTAAGATTATCATTAAGCGTTATTTTGATGACAAAGGTTTTAAGAATGCCGCGATCGACATTCGGATGAAGGATGATGTTACGAAAGAAAACAACGTGCTCATCGATATTGATATAGACAAGAGCAATAAAGTTAAAGTCGAGCATATCTATATTACTGGCGTGACGCGCAAAGAAGCTTCTAAACTTAAACGTGCGATGAAGAAAACGCGCGAAAAGAGCTTGATGAATCTCCTCCGCTCGAAGAAATTCTTGCCTGAGAAATATGAAGAAGACAAAGCGAACGTGATCAGCCGCCTTAATGCTTGGGGCTATCGAGACGCTATCATAACTACGGATTCGGTTGCCGCAACAAAGTCGGATTATGTCAATGTCTATATCAATTTAGATAAAGGAAGGAAATATTATATTCGCAATGTCAACTGGGTTGGAAATACCGTTTATCCCACTGTGATTTTGCAGAATATTCTACAGTTGAAGAGAGGCGATATCTATAACCAGACGCTCTTAAGCAAGCGCTTGAATGAAGATGACGATGCTGTGCGCAATCTCTATTACAACAATGGTTACGTCTTCAATGTCGTAGAGCCCGTAGAAACAACTATTGATGGCGATTCAGTTGATTTGGAGATGCGCGTCAGTGAAGGCCGCCAAGCAAGGTTTAATCGTGTGAATATTTCCGGCAATACCCGCGTTTACGAAAACGTTATTCGCCGCGAATTGCGCACCAAGCCTGGTGACCTCTTTAGCATGGAGGCTATCAAGCGCTCTGTGATGGACCTTTCGCAGATGAATCAGTTTGATCCGGAAGCCTTGGGAAAAGCTATGAGTTCGGCCATCAAGCCCGATCCTCAAAACGGAACGGTAGATATTTCCTATCCGCTGACGCCCAAGGGCGGTGATCAATTTCAGATTTCAGCAGGTTGGGGTCCGACGGGTATTATCGGTACTGTCGGTGTGAAATTTACCAACTTCTCTATCCAGAATCTCTTTAAGAAAGGCGCGAAACACAGAGTATTCCTCCCGCAAGGCGATAATCAGACGCTCTCGATCAATGCGCAGACCAATGCCTCCTATTATCAGAGCTATTCGCTCTCATTCTTAGAGCCCTGGTTCGGCGGAAAGCGCCCCAACCAGCTCTCTTTCTCTATTTCCTACTCAAAGCAGACGTCAGTAGCTTCGAGTTATTACGATCGCAACTACTACAATAATATCTATAATGGATATATGTATGGCGGTTACGGTTCTAACTCCAACTACTACAACTATACAAACTATTACGATCCCGACAAGTACGTCAGAATGTTGAGTGCTTCGCTCGGCTTTGGTAAGCGTTTGCGTTGGCCGGATGATTATTTTATGTTCACGGCCGAACTTTCCTACACACGCTATATGATGAAATCTTGGGAGTACTTCCTCTTTACTAACGGTAATAGTAATAACATCAACCTCACGTTGAGTTTGAGCCGCAACTCTACGGATAATATGTTCTTCCCGCGCCGCGGTTCTGATTTCCTATTCTCCGTATCAGCCACTCCGCCTTTCTCTGCGTGGAACGGCAAAGACTATAAAAATCTTGCCACCAATCCACGGAGTGCTACCTATCAGAAAGAAGCCCAAGAAAAGTACCGTTGGATCGAATATAATAAGTGGAAGCTGAAGTTCCGCACGTATACCGCACTCACCAGTTCCAACAAAACGCCGGTCTTGATGACACGTGCCGAGTTTGGTATCTTAGGTTCTTACAACAAATACAACAAATCGCCTTTTGAAACCTATTATGTCGGTGGCGATGGTATGGGCGGAATGTCCTATGGCTATGCTACCGAGACCATCGGTTTGCGTGGTTACGAGAATGGTTCTTTGGCCGGAAATACCGGTACGAATGCCTATGCTTATAGTCGTATGAGCGTAGAGTTGCGCTATCCTCTGCTACTCGAAGGTACAACCAATATTTACGTGCTCGGATTCTTAGAAGGCGGTAATGCTTGGACCAACGTCAAAGACTTCAATCCCTTCAACATGAAGCGTTCTGCCGGTCTCGGTGTTCGCGTTATGTTGCCGATGATCGGAATTTTAGGTATAGATTGGGCCTATGGCTTCCAAAAAAGAATCAACGGTGTAAAAGCAGGTGGCAGCCAGATCCACTTTATAATGAATCAAGAGTTCTGATCGACCCGCTTTTTCTTGACGAGTGCATAAATTGTTGCCTGATAGCGTAACAAGCCCCGCGATGAGCCGTCATGAATAATGTATTAAGAAAGAGAACGAACGATAAAAACATAATTAGAATGAAAAAGTTTTTGATGCTGTTCCTCCTTTTAGGAGCATTTACTTTGCAGGCGGCGGCACAGAAGTTCGCCTTAGTAGATATGGAATACATTATGGGCAACATTCCCGCCTATGAGCGTGCCAACGAGCAATTAAATCAAGTTTCCAAAAAATGGCAAGCCGAAGTCGAGGCCAAAGATACCGAAGCCAAGACCCTCTACAAGAAGTATCAGAGCGAGTCCGTCTTCCTTTCTGCCGAGCAGAAGAAAGAGCGCGAGCAAGCCATTGTTGCTAAAGAGAAAGAAGCGTCCGAATTGAAGAAGAAATATTTTGGTCCCGAGGGCGAATTATACAAGAAGCGCGAAAGCCTTGTCCGCCCTATTCAAGACGATATTTACAGTGCGATCAAGTCCATCGCCGATCAGCGCGGCTTCCAACTGATTTTGGATCGCGCCAGTGAGACGGCAGGTATCATCTTCGCATCTCCCTCCATTGATATTAGTAACGAAGTACTCGCCAAATTAGGTTACTCCAATTAAATTGCCTACTTTCGCGACATTAAAGTGCATAATAATTAAAAACAGATAGAAACATGTTGAAAAAGATTTTGTTGCTGGCTCTTTTCGTAGCCCCCTTGAGCCTATTTGCTCAAAAGTATGCTCAGTTTGATTACGCTAGCATTATCCAAGATATGCCGGCCTACAAAACAGCACAGACCGAACTGCAAGGCATGCAAGATAAGTTTAAGAAGGATCTTGAAGATATGCAAAAAGAATTGCAGACGAAATACGAAAAGTTCCAACAAGAGGTCAACGAGAAGACCCCCGAAAATATCCGTTCTCGTCGTCAGCAAGAATTAGCCGAACTTGGTCAAAAGCTCGACCAAGCTAGAGCCGATGATGAAAAAGCTTTGCAAGAAGCATCTTCGCAAAAAATGCAGCCCATCATCTCAAAAGTGATGGATGCTATCAATGCTGTAGCTAAAGAAGGCAACTACGTCTACATTATGGACAGCAATGCAGCCCAATCAGCCGGTATTTTCATCAATCCCGCTTTGAGCGAGAACGTAACGGCAAAGATCCGCACGAAGTTGGGCTTGTCGGCAAGCAGTGCTAAGAAGTAATTTTCCTTCGCACGACCAAACGCAAATATTCTATATACATCCTCTTCCCCCTCGGGGGGGAGAGGTTTTCTGCAAAATAACGAATCCTCAAGTTTTCTTTACGATGCACGCCCCCTTTAGAACGCTGCTCCTGCTGCTCCTCTCCGTCATGGGTGGTTTTAGTCTTAGCTTCAGTCCGGCCGAGGCAAAGACGGTCGCCATGCAAATGGCTGACGACAGCACAGCCATCAAAATCTGTCAGCGCGTCGACAGTTTGTTGACGCCCGAGCTCCTCACCCGTTCGCAAGTGGGCCTGCATATTTACGACCTTACGGCCGACAGCACCATCTTAGCTTTTGGTGCTGACCAACTGATGCGCCCTGCGTCCAATCAGAAAGTCATCACCGCCGTGACAGCCCTTTCACAATTAGGTACCGACTTCAACTTTCGCACCTCGCTCTACGGCGAAGGGAGCATCAACGACTCAACGCTCGAAGGCAACATCTACATCAAGGGTGGTTTCGACCCCCGTTTCGGGCACGACGATCTCTGGGCCTTGATCCACGCCTTGAATGCACGAGGCGTGCGCGCCATTGCCGGCGACGTCATTTTAGATCTCTCCCTCAAAGATTCCGCCCGTTTAGGTTGGGGATGGTGTTGGGACGATGATAATCCGCCGCTCACCCCCTTGCTCTACAATCAGCGCGACAACTTTACCGCAGCCCTCTCAGCCGCTTTGAAAGACGCCGGCATCAGGCTTGCCGGTAGCTTGATCGAGGGGCGCATCTCTTCCGGCGCATCGCTTTGGACCGTGCGCAGCCACACGATTGATCAAATATTGCTCCGCATGATGAAGCAGAGCGACAACCTTTATGCTGAGGCACTCTTTTATCAGTTGGCTGCCCACAGCGGAAAAGCCTATGCCGACCGCAAACAAGCCGTGGCATATATTAAAGAATTAGCACGCCATCAAGGCCTCGCGCCCGCCGATTTCAGTTTTGCCGACGGAAGCGGCCTGAGTCTCTACAATTACGCCTCCCCCCGCTTGCTGACCGCTTTTCTCCGCTACGCCTATACCCACGAAGGCATCTTTCTGCACTTGCAACCCTCGCTTCCGCTTGCCGGCGTCGACGGCACCTTGCGCAAACGTATGACCTCCGGCCCGGCTTACGCTAACGTCTCCGCAAAGACCGGCACCTTGGAAGGCGTCAGCACCCTTTCGGGCTATTGCAAAGCCCCCAACGGCCATACCCTCTGTTTTGCCATTATGAATCAAGGCATCCTGCGCCAGTCGGTAGCCCACCGCTTCCAAGATAAAGTGTGCGAAGCGATGACTGCCCCTTAAGCCTGTCCCGCTGTCGCCGCCTCCTTTTCTTGCTTTTAACCATCCCACCTTCGTTTGTCAACGCTACTTTCGCCGCCTTTTATGCGTCGCCGAAAGTCTGCGCCGCCTCTATTCGGTACGGCGCCATCTTCTTTCTTTTTAGGTGAAACGAACACTTCTTTTCGCCCCCTCTATTCTTCACATTTCCCAGCCTGCGTCCTATTGCGCAAGCCGGCTCTCCCTTTTTCGTTCGAGGCATTGCCACACTTCATCGCCCACTCTCCGAATAAGCATTGCTTAGTGCGCCGAAACGCAATGTTTTGCGTGGGATAACGACCCTATACTCTCCCAATTGTTTTTCGCCGAAACGGACCTGCCGCGTTTGCGCTCACGAGAATAAAGGTTTACGCTCACGAGCGTAAAGGTGTGCGCTCACGATAAAAAAGGTGTACGCTCGTGAGCGTAAACTAAAATCGTGGGATGGAAGAGCTGCAAATGTGCAATGCCACGTGTTGCAAAATGGAATCTTTGCGCCTCGTTGTCGCGTTCGTAGTTCGCCCATATACATTGCCGCGTCAGGTGAAAAACTCGACGTGTGGCGTCGTAAAGTCAGAAGGAAAAGAAAGTGAGTGTGTCGCATCCGCAATCCCATTGGGCGTAGATGCAGTAGCGATGTGTAGAGGCGTAACAGAACTTGTCGGTAAAAGAAAAGCCGCCAACGATTATTTATATACATCGTTAGGCGAACTAAAAAGAGCGTGGGGTTGTCGGCGTTGCATCTTTCGCCTACGCCTTTGCCTCAGAGGTCAATGGCAAAGGGGCGGCCGTGGCGGCGAATATAGCGCAACCAAAATTTTTTGCGGGCTGACAACATCCATTTCAAGCAGTCGGCCGCATTCGCTCCGCGCGCCTCGGCATATTTCAAGGCGAGCAATTCAAAAAAGCAGGTCTGCCCCCACAGACGGGCGAAGTTTTCGCAACCGCGGCGCACGCTTACCGGCCCGAAATACATCCGGTTCGTGTCTACCAAAGAGAAGTGCCATCGGCCTTCCACTTGATCAAACAAAATATTGCCCGGTGAGAAGTCGCGATGCAAGATGCCTTGTTCGTGCATGCGAGCTGCCAGGGCGGCAAATTGCGCGATGATTTCCATATTCTCAGGTGTGAGTTGCACTTCCGCAAACTCGTAGAAGCGCCGCGAATAGGGGCATTGCCTACTTACGAAATAGCTGTTCGTAAGCCAAAGTCCCTCACGCTCTTCCCGATACCCGACGGCCTCCGGCGTCTCTATGCCTGCTGCCAGCAAACGCGCCGGATACGTATAGGCGCGCAAGCCTTTCGGCGTGCGAAAGAGCGAGTAGACCAGCTTGCGCCAGCCGCGCGGACGCCCATAGCGCTTGACGTTAAATTCTTCTCCCTCGAAAACACATACGCGTATGCTGTTGCGACTTTCGCGCAAACTGCGTCCGTTTTCAAACTCGCTCACGATGCGTTCCATAAAAGGACGCGCCGCGTCAATCTTAGGGTTCGTCAGAATTTTCAATGTCTTGCGTAATTGATTCAAAAGAGGGTGATCGTAAGGCCTTCGCGCGCGCCTCGTCAGAAGGAGCATGGCAGAAAAGGGCACGCGGCGCATTTAAGTGAGGGCAAAAGTAGCGTAGGCCGTAAAAACGGCCAAATTATTTGGCTAAAAACTTAAATTAGCGTATTTTCGTCCGCGATTGAAAACCACTTTATGAGAATTGCTTACGACGCCAAGAGGCTGTTTAACAACTTTACCGGACTGGGAAACTACAGTAGGACGCTGCTGGATGGACAATTGAAAAACTATCCTGAAGATTTGCACCTGCTTTATACGCCCAAGGTGCGCGCTACGGAGCAGACGCAGCCTTATATCCGGCGCAATCGTTGCCGCGTTGTGCGCCCGGGGGCTTTGTTTCCGGGAGGTTTTTGGCGCACTTTCGGCCTGGCCGGCCGCGCGGCCAAAGATCGCGTCGACTTATTCCACGGTTTGAGCCATGAATTGCCCGTCGGCTTGGTGCGGCGGCGCATCCCCTCGGTCGTAACAATGCACGACGTAGCTTGGCATACGTTTCCGCAAATGTATCATGCGATCGATCGGCGCATTTATGACCTCAAAGCGCGCTACGCTTGTCGCTACGCTACGCGCATCGTGGCTATTAGCGAGTCTACAAAGCGCGATGTGATGCAGTATTATGGCGTTGGCGAAGAAAAAATCAGTGTGGTTTATCAGCCTGCGCAACCTTTGTTCTATCATCCTCCGACACCCGAAATGGCGCGCAGGATTGCCCGCGTGGCGGTTGAGGATTTGCCGCAGGATTATTTATTATATGTGGGGGCTATCAATTCGCGCAAAAATCTGCTCGGCTTGGTGAAAGCCGTAGAGCAACTCCCCGCCGCCGACCGCCTGCCGCTCTTGATCGTAGGACGAGGCCGCGAATACGAAGCCGAGGTGCGGAAGTATGTGGCTGAGCACCATTTGGATGCTATCATACGCTTCTTGCCGCACATTCGGAACAACGAGGATCTGCAAGCGCTCTACTGCTGTGCGCGCGCCTTCGTCTATCCTTCTTTCTACGAAGGTTTCGGCCTGCCCGTGGTCGAAGCGATGCTGAGTAGCTGCCCCGTCGTGACCACTTCCGTCTCGAGTTTGCCCGAAGCAGGCGGCCCCGCCGCCTTATACGTTGCGCCCGACAGCGTTGAGGAGTTGACGGCTGCGCTGCAAGTCGTTGTTAATGACGAATCGCGCCGCCAAGCGATGATAACGCGCGGTTTAGATTACGCACAAACGACTTTCTCGCCCGATACCCTGGCCCGCCGGATGCACGATTTGTACGAAGAGGTCATTACCGGACGTTTGTAAGTCGAAGGCCCGACCTTCGATAACGCTGCGGCGTCTTGCTTAGCGCCGGCAGCCGTCTTCGGCCATAAAGATGGGCCTTTTTCGGGTACAGTAGCGCCTGCGCCGATTATAATTGCTACTTTTGCAAGCGCAGGGCTGAACGCCCAAAGCGCAACAAAAAATAAAACGACAATGAATACTTTCTTGAAGAAAATTTCCGGCGACGCGATAGCTGTATTGCTGTTTCTCGTGATCGCTTTTACTTATTTCATGACGCCGATTAGCCAAGGGCTGGTCTTGGGCGGCCACGACGCGATGGCCGCTGTGGGCCAAGGGCGTGAGAATGCAGAATACGTGGCCGCAACCGGCGAGCAGACGCGCTGGACGAACACGCTCTTTAGCGGAATGCCGACTTATCAGATCGCGCCGGCCTATGAATCGAGTTCGTATTTGGGATTCTTTGCGAAGGCTTACGGACTCTTTACTTCAGGACCGGTACTCTATCTCTTCCTATTTTTGTTGGGCTTCTACATATTATTGCGCGCCTTCAATTTCCGCCCGTGGCTGGCGGCTTTGGGCGCGATCGTCTGGGCCTTCTCCTCGTACTTCTGCATCATTATTGCGGCGGGGCACATTTGGAAAGTGATGACCTTGACCTTTATTCCGCCCACGATTGCCGGCGTTATACTCTGCTATCGCGGAAAGCTGCTCTGGGGATCTTTTGTTACGGCGCTCTTCACCGCCTTTCAAATTATGTCCAACCACATTCAGATGTCCTACTACTTTGCCTTTGTCATGTTCTTCCTTATCTTGGCATACGGCATCGATGCTGCGCGCCGCAAGGCCCTGCCTCAGTGGGCCAAAGCTACGGGCGTGGTTCTCTTAGCCGGCGTTGTGGGCTTATTAGCTAACGTTTCCAACCTGTATCATACCTACGAATACTCAAAATTGTCTATGCGTGGACCCGCCGAGCTCGCTCCGCAGACGCCTGAGAAAGCGCAGGCGACGAACGGCGGCTTAGATCGCGACTATATTACGCAATGGAGCTACGGCGTAGGCGAGAGTTTTACGCTGCTTGTTCCCGATTTTAACGGCGGAGGTTCCGGCAGTATTTTAGATCGTCCCAATGTTGACGAACTTAACGGCTATGATCGCTTTTATCAGGCCGCAGGCCGCTTCCAGGAAATCGCGGCCAAGAGCGGACAACAAGTCACTCCGCCCGGATTAGATCAATATTGGGGCGACCAACCCTTCACCGTCGGCCCTGTTTATGTTGGCGCTTTCGTTTGTTTCCTCTTTATCTTTGGTCTCTTCTTCGTGCGTGGGCCTTTGAAGTGGGCACTTTTGGCTTCCACCGTGCTTTCTTTCCTCTTCGCGTGGGGTCATAACAATCCCGCCTTTACCAATTTCTGTATCGATCATTTGCCGCTTTACAACAAATTCCGTACACCCAGTTCGGCACTCGTCGTGGCTGAGTTTGCCATTCCTTTGTTGGCCATGTTAGCCTTGGCCCGCCTGATTAAAAGTCCTGCCGACGTCTTCGGAACAAAGCGCGGCAAGATTGCTTTCTCCGTCGCTTCAGCCCTTACGGCCGGCCTCTGCCTGCTTTTGTGGCTATTCCCGAGTCTTGCGGGCGATTGTATCAGCGCGAAAGACGATGCCGCACTCACCGCGATGGGTTCTGCCTTAGGCTTCGACTTTGTCAATAGTTACCGCGGCGCAATTTCCGATATGCATCACGCCATTTTGGCCGCTTCAGCTTTGCGTTCGCTCCTTATTATATTGGTAGGTATCGGCCTCTTGTGGCTTTATTTGCGCGGTATGATCAAGTCTTGGATGCTTTGCGTTGGCCTGTTTGTCGTTTGCCTCTTTGATTTGTGGCAAGTCGACAAACATTACCTCAACGACGCTTCCTTTACCGATCCCGTACAAATGCAAACGTTGACCCCGTCCGCGGCCGAAGACGTCGTGCGCAAGGATAAAACCGACTTCCGCGTATTGAACCTCAGCGAGGGTAATCCGTTTAACGAGACGAGCAACCGCACGGCCTACTTCTTCCAGAGCATCGGTGGTTACAATGCGGCCAAGTTGCACCGCTATCAAGACCTGATCGACCGCTGCTTGAACGATGAGTTGCAAGGCTTCTTAGGCGCCATCAATATGGCGGGCGGCGATATGCAGCGCGTACCGGGCGATAGTTTGGCGCCGGTTTTGAATATGCTCAACGCAAAATGGATCATCTTCGGCGCACAAGCCGGTCAGGCCCTTCAGAATCCCTATGCTAACGGTAATGCTTGGTTCGTGACTGACGTGAAATATGTCGACACGCCCGATGCAGAGATTGCTGCCCTCAAGCGTTTGGATACGAAGCATGCAGCCGTGGCCGACAAGCGCTTCCGCACCGCACTCGACGGCTCGCCTTTAGGCACCGGCAGCGTTCGTCTGACGCAACGCAAGCCAAATGAAGTGCGCTACGAAGTGACCAGCGACAAGGGCGGTTTGATCGTATTTAGCGAAATATACTATCCCGGTTGGAAGGCCACGGTCGACGGTCAGCCCGTCGAGATTGGCCGCGTCAACTACTTGCTACGCGCCTTGAAAGTGCCGGCCGGCAAGCATCTTGTGGTGATGGAATATCGCCCGACGAGCATTTCCGTGACAGAAGCTATCGCCTTCAGCGCCATAGCCGTGATTTTTGTCCTTCTTCTGCTCATCGCCTTACGCTTACGCCGCAAGCGTCAGACTGAAGCGAAAGAATAAACGCGCAGCGAGGGCAAAAGCCCTTGCTGCCAACGCAGATATACAAGTGAAAAGCCGGGTTTGCTTCAAGCAAACTCGGCTTTTTATAGGTCCAATAATGAAACGGGACGCGCGGCAATCTAATCTTGTGCTGCTTGCACCGCTTCTTCGTTGCGCTTTTTCTTAACCAGCATTTCCACGAACGAGCGTTCGGCCATGAAAGACGAGCGCACGAGCGGCGAACTCTCGGCGCTGTCGAATCCTAAGTTGAGCGCGTAATCTTTATATGCTGCAAACTGATCAGGGTGTACGTATTCTTTGACGTCAACTTGCGCCGGGCCGGGTTGCAAATATTGTCCGATCGTAATCATGCGGCAACCCGCAGCGTGCGCATCGCGCAGGAGTTCCTCCACCTCTTCCTGCGTTTCGCCCAATCCCAGCATAATGCCTGTTTTGGCCAGAAATCCGGCGGCCGCCACTTCCTGTAAGACGCCCAAACTGTTCTCATACGTCGCCTTGCTGCGGATAGACGGCGTCAGGCGGCGCACGGTTTCTAGATTGTGGCCTACAATGTCCGGCCGCGCCTCTAATACAGTGCGTAGCTCCTCGCCGCGATAGTCGGGAATCAAGACCTCAATCACCACATCCGGATTGGCCGCCCGTATGGCGCGAATCGTTGCAGCCCAGTGGGCCGCCCCCTTGTCGGGGAGGTCATCGCGGTCAACGGAAGTTATCACACAATGCTTAAGCTTCATCAATTGGATGCTGTGTGCCACCTTTTCCGGTTCTTTCGGTTCGGGCGGAAGCGGCCGGCCCGTGAGCGTGGCGCAGAAGCGGCAGGCTCGCGTACAGCGATCGCCGAGAATCATAAACGTAGCCGTGCCACATTTCCAGCAGTGCCCTTTATTCGGACATTTTCCACTGGAGCAAATCGTATGCAGTCCGTTTTCCTCTACCGTTTTTTCGACGAAACTAAACTTTTCTCCGCCTTCTATCTTGCTATAGAGCCAGCGCGGTTTGCGCAGATAGCTCCCGCGTTTTATTTTGTCGTGTTCCATTTTTCGAAGTGTGTTATTGTAAGTTACCAAGGGTTGGTAGTCCTTGCAAAGATATATTATTTTTTACGTTCTGCTCAAGTTTCAGCCTATAAAGTGCGCCATGCTGCTGTAGTCGTCTTATTTCTCTTTTGCTAAAGTCTGTGTTTTTTCTTGCTGAAAGACTGACGCCGGTTCGCCGCAGGTTCAAGTCTTTATTGTTTGCTCCCGCCAAACGATTGTTTGCTCCCGCCAAACGATGGTTTGCTGCCACCAAACGATGGTTTGCTGCCGCCAAACGATAGCCGATAGTGGCATTATATGATAAAAATGAGTCGACAAAAGATTTAAAGTGAAGATTGTGCCCTGCCGATCGCCTTGTTTGCCATTTCTGACCGAAGCCACTCTGTCGGCAAAGCCTTCTCGTCGCCCTCAAGCGGACGCCGCTGCGTCATCGTTGCGTTTCTGCTGCCGCCTTAGTGCGAAGAAAAGAGAGAAAGAATTGGTCGTGTTGTGTGCTTTACCTAACTTTGAAGGCTGAATGGCAAACATAATAGCATACGAGTTTTTCAGAAATGCCCTCCTTGGCGGCTTGCTCGTCAGCATCCTTTGCGCGATGGTCGGCACATACGTCGTCACGCGCCGCATGGTGATCGTTGGCGGCGGTATGGCCCACGCTTCGCTCGGCGGCGTGGGATTGGGTGCTTATCTGGGTTTCTCTCCGCTGCTGGGTGCCGCGCTTTTTGCCGTATTTTCCGGTTATAGCATCGATTTTCTCAGTCGGCGCAATGTGCGCGAGGACGCGGCCATCGCCATGCTTTGGACGCTCGGTATGAGTCTGGGCATCTTGTTCGCTTATCTCACGCCCGGCTTTATGACCGATTTGCCCTCCTATCTTTTCGGCAATATCCTCTTCATCACGCGCGAAGATCTCTGGCTCCTGCTTTTGCTAGTGGTTGCCGTAGGCCTGTTCTTCGGCCTCCTGCTTACGCCCATCGTCACCATAGCTTATGATCGCGATTTCGCCGTCACGCAGGGCTTGCCCGTCAGATGGATCGAGGCCTTGATGATCCTGTTTATGGCGCTCACGCTCGTCGTTTCGCTGCGTATGGTTGGGATCGTGTTGGTCATATCTTTGCTGTCAGTGCCGCAACAGACGGCCGCCATCTTCTGCCGCACGTTTCGCAGCATGATGCTTTGCGCCGGTCTCTTTGCCTTTTCCGGCATCGTCTGCGGCTTATGGGGCGCCGCTCTGCAAAATCTGCCCGGCGGGGCGTGCATTACGATCTGCATGATCCTGCAATACGGACTTTGTCGCTTCATCAAAGCAATAAAAACAAGGAAAATAAGTTAGTATAGTCATCAACCCTCGTTGTTCGTAAGGTGAAAAAGATTATTGCGCTCTTGATATTGGTCGTTCTTCTCGTTGGATGCTCAACGAAGGAGAACACGGCAAGCACGCGTTTTTGGCAATCCTTTACGACGAAATACAATACCTATTATAATGGCCACGAAGCCTACAAAGAGGGCCTGCAATCAAAGGAAAACACGAACAAAGACAATTATACCAAACTCCTGCCCGTATTTCTCGTGGGCAATGAAGCCTCGCGCAATGCCGGTAGCGGGCAGTTTGACGTCACCATTGAGAAGTGCGAAAAAGCGATTCGGACTCACTCGATCAAGCGTAAGCCCGTCTTGAATGCCAACAAGACCCTCACGCCGGAAATGAAGGCTTACTTGAAGCGCAAGGAGTTTAACCCCTTCCTCAAAAATGCTTGGCTGCTGATGGGCAAGGCGCAGTTTCAGAAAGGTGAATTTCTCGAAGCTGCCTCCACCTTCTCTTACATCACACGCCTATACGCCGCCGAACCCATCGTGGCCAACGAAGCCCGTTTGTGGATGGCGCGCTGCTATGCCCAACTCGATTGGTTTTATGATGCGGAGGACGCGCTCAATCGCCTGCGCCGCGACTCCATACCCGGACGCTTGCAGCGCGAGGTTGAGACGACGCAGGCTGATCTCCTCTTGCGCCAAGCGCGCTATGCGGAGGCCTTGCCCCGACTTCGACTCGCCGCCAAGCGTGAACCGCGCCGCTTACTTAAAGCTCGCCTCTACTATTTGCTGGGCCAACTCTGCCGGCAGCAGGGCCGCAACGACGAAGCCTATAAAGCCTTGGGGCGCTGCATTAGTTTGAGTCCGCCTTACGAATTAGCCTTCAACGCCCGCATTCTACAGACTGAAGTGGTCGCTTTTCAAGCCGTCCCTGTCGGGCAGTCGGATTCGCTCCGCAATACCGCAGACCGCCTGCCGGCGATTAGTACGCGCGCCGCTTCGGAAGGGATGATCAGGCGCCTCCGCTCAATGGCGCGGGCCGATAAGAACAAAGATTATCTCGACCAGGTTTATTATGCGATGGGCAATATCTACTTGGCGCGACGCGATACGACGGCTGCAATCACGGCATATGAACGTGGGCGAACGAAAGCAACGAAAGCGGGACCGGAAAAGGGATTGCTTCTGTTGCGACTCGGCGAATTGTATTGGAATCGTGAGCGCTTCGACTTGGCGCAAGGGTGCTACACGGAGGCACTTGCGTTGATAGATAAAAAAGGTGCGGACTACGAACTGACAGAAAAGCGCACGAAGGTTTTGGACAAACTCGTGCCGCATACGAGTGCGATACAGTTGCAGGATAGTTTGCAGGCCTTGGCCGTAGCTCCGGAATCAGAGCGCAATGCTGCGATAGACCGCGTCATAACTGCCTTGAAAAAGAAAGAAGCCGCGGAGCGCCGCGAACAAGCTGAGGCTGAACGGCAGCAGAATGGAGGCGCTGATATAGTGACTGAGACGACGCCGCAGCCGGACCAAAGACGCTCGACGCAGGATCGAGGCTTCTATTTTTATAACCCGATGCTCGTAGCGCAGGGTAAGCAAGATTTTGCGCGGCAATGGGGTCGGCGCAAAAATGAGGACTACTGGCGCCGCTCGCAGCGGGGTCCGGGCGCTTCGATTGGGGCTAACGGCGAGGGAAATTTGAACGCTGACAGCTTGAGTCGGGCTGCTGATTCTTTGGCGGCGGATATGGACGATCAAAAGCTAAAACCGGAGGACGACCCCCACAATCGGGCGTATTATCTCAAGCAACTTCCTTTCACGGAAGAGGCAAAGGAGGCCTCAAACTTAATCTTGCAGAACGCGCTCTTCAATGCCGGCGTCATTGAGAAGGATGATTTGACTGATTTTCCCTTAGCTGCGCGCACGCTGCAACGACTTGTGCGTAATTATCCTAAGTTTGACCGCTTGCACGATGCATATTATCAACTCTATCTCTTGTATATGCGCTGGCAGAAGCCGCTTGAGGCTGAGCAATACAAACGCCTGCTCGTCGAAACCTTCCCTGATAGCGCGATGAGCAAGCGCTTGCAAGATCCAAACTATTTGCACGACGCGCAATTTGCGGTGCAGATGGAGGATTCCTTGTATGCCGCTACTTATAATGCGTATCGGAAGGGCGATTTCGCGACCGTCGGCGCCAACTTCGAACGCTCGACGCAGAAATATCCGGATGGGGCAAACCGCGACAAGTTCTTGTTTGTTCATGCCTTGACGCGCTTGAACCGAGGCGAATACAAGCCGGCTGAAGACGCGCTTTCGACGCTCGTCAAGCAGTATCCCAAGAGCGAACTTCAACCTATGGCGGCAGAAATCGTGAAAGGCCTGCAAGCCGGTCGGAAAGCCGGATCCGGCGGTATGGACTTCGGAGGACTATGGGCGCTTCGCAATGCGCAAGGAGACTCTTTGAGTGCGGCGAAAAACGGAAAGGCGCCTACGTTTAATGGGAACCGACGCGCCAACTTCTTGTTCTTTGTGGCTTATGTCAGAGATTCGCTCGACGACAACCGTTTGTTGTACGATTTAGCCCAGTTTAATTTCTCCAATTTCTACGTTCGCAATTTCGATATATCGAAGCAAAATATCGCGCTCTACGCCGGCGAGCTCTACAGCCTGAAAGGTAAGAGCGCCGATAAGGAACGCAGTCGCACGCTCAATGTTGTTACCTTCTCCGTAAGCGGATTCAGAAGTTTTGATGAGGCCCACCGCTACGCGCAAAGCGTATTTAAGTCGCCGGCATTGGCTAACCAGTTGCGTCGTGCCCACGTCTATCTGATTTCAGACGAGAATTTAGCGCTGATACCTCGTGTTTTCAGCTTCGTAGACTATCAGCGGTTCTACGACAAGGCGTTTGCGCCGCTTAAGCTCGATACCGATTTGCCTTTGGATGAGAATTATGCGCCCGGAAGTCAGCGTTACGAGGACAAGATCAATCCGATCTATCCTAAAGTCGTGAAACAGACGGACCAAAAAGATAGTTTGCAAACCCTACAACCCGGTTTGCCGACTGAAAAAGTTGATTCCGTAGCGACTAAGCCTGTAATTATCTCCGATACAGATAAGAGTTATCCCGAGAAAGACGACGTTAATTCTGTTGAGAGAGCGTCGAAGAAGGAGGCGCGTCAGGTAGAAACTGAGCAGAATCAAGCTGAACCAGCTAAGGATAAGACCGAACAAAAGCAGGATAAGCAAGAGCCCGCTAAGGACAAGGTCGATCCGCAGCAGGATAAGGCTGAGCCAAAACAGGATAAGCAAGAGCCATCGAAGGATAAGGCCGAACCGCAGCAAGACAAGGCTGACCCCGCTAAGGATAAGACTGAGCAAAAGCAAGATAAGCAAGAGCCAACGAAGGATAAGCAAGAGGCCGACCCGAAGGCTGAACCCGTGAAGCAGAAGCAAGAACCGACGCCTCCGCCACCGCCTGTCGTTCCCGAAGATGATGATACTTATCCGGACGATCCGCCCGCGAAGACGGAGAAACCGGTAAAGCAGGAAGAAGAACAACAACCGGCTAAAGAACCGACCAAGCAACAGCCGGCGAAGCAGCAAAAGAAGGGTACGCCGACAAAGAAGACGCCGGCCAAGACTAAGCCGCAGCAGCCTGCAAAGCAAAAGACGACTGATCCGACGCAAAAGAAAGAGACCAAGACCCAAGAAAAGCAGTCTGAAACGCCGAAAAAGGATACTCCGCAAAAGGAAAATCCACAAAAGCAAGAGGACGATGGCGAATGGTATCCCGCATAGCAATCACAAACTAAAGAGACGAGATATGAATAATCAGTATGTTGTAGGTATGGGTGAAGTTCTTTTCGATCTTCTCCCCGCCGGCGCCGCCTTAGGTGGCGCTCCCGCCAACTTTGCTTACCACGCCCGCCAACTGGGGTTGCGTAGCTGCGTCGTAAGTGCTTTGGGTGATGACGACTTAGGTCGTTTGGCCCAACAACTGTTGGCTGATAAAGGCTTAGAGGTCAGTTTGCAGATCGTACCCTTCCCAACCGGCACGGTCGAGGTCTCGCTGGATGCCGAGGGAATTCCTTCTTACCAGATCTTTGAGGGCGTTGCGTGGGACAACATCGCCTTTACGCCCAGTTTGAAGGAGTTGGCACGCGATACCGTCGCATTCTGTTTTGGCAGTCTTGCACAGCGTAGCGATGTATCTCGGCGCACGATCAACCGCTTCTTGGAAGAAATGCCCGTGGAGAGTTGCAAAATTTTTGATATCAACCTTCGCCAACACTTCTACAGTGCCGGCGTTATCGAAAGTTCGCTTAGGGCCTGCAATATCTTAAAGATCAACGATGAGGAACTTGAAATCGTGTCCCATTTGTTCCAATTGAAAGGCAGCATTGCTGAACGTTGTCGCCAGTTGGCCGAGCATTTCTCCATCAAGATCGTCGTTTTGACTTGCGGCATCCAAGGTAGTTACGTCTTCACGGCCGGCGACGAAAGTTTTCTTCCCACCCCCTGCATAGAAGTGGCTGATACGGTAGGCGCCGGCGACTCCTTTAGCGCCGCCTTTGTCGCCTCCTTCCTTTGCGGACGCGACATCCATTTCGCCCATCGCTTGGCTGTCGACGTTTCCGCCTTTGTTTGCACGCAGCATGGTGCAATGCCCATTTTGCCGGAGAAGATTCGCGCCTGCTTAAAATGAAATACAACTGCCTTTAGTGGCAGGTTTTTATGCTGCCGGCTGCATTTCATCAAGCCGCATCTATGGCGCGCCTCTCGCACGCCTTACGCATAATCACCTCTTCGCGTTTGATGATCGCAGTATCGTTAAAGCGGCCTACGTTTTCACTGAAACGTAGGCCGCTGCTTTGTTTACGTACTGCACTGTTTTGATCTGCGCGTGCGCACCTTTGGCTTTTGGCAGGCAAAGATCGGCTCTGTAGGTTTTTTATCACGAGCGCAAACCTTTTTTGTCGTGAGCGCAAACCTTTTTTCTCACGAGGTGAAGCCTTTTTTGTCGTGAGAAAAAACTGCCTGCGCCAACTTTTCGCGCGGTCAATGATGATGCGCGGCGGTGCAATATGGAAATGTTGTGCGTTGAAAATCAGTTTGTCGCTTCCCTAAAAAAGACGGAAGCATAGACTGTTCGTGTTTTGTCGGGGCGTGATGACACTTCGCGGTGGTGCTGCCAAGCGGAGGATTCGCCCATCGGGGCAGCTGCTTTCTCGATTGGGTCGGGGAGGGGAGTAGGCGGACCTGTTTTGTCGGTAGGCCGGCCTAAGACTTTTCCGATTGATTGCCTGAAGGTGGGAGATCTGTAGCGGTCGGCGCCGATTGAGCCTCGGCAGGCGGTAGAGGTGTTGGCGTGATGGATTGCAAGAAGCGGCGCACGTCGGCTTGCACGCGGAGGTAAGCCGAGCAAGCCGTGTAGCCCGTCTGCCGCCTCAGCACATCTTCAATCGGGAGTATGCTGTGGCGATAACCGGCAAGTTCGTTTTGCTCTTGCGTATAATGTACAGCCAAACGGTGGATTTCGCGCTCCCGCTCCTTACGTAGCGTGTCGCAAATGCCTTGCAAGAGTGGCGCAACGACACCTTCAAACAAATCGTGGCCACGCATATATAAATATGTATGGTCTTCGTCTAAGCTTAAGCGTTCCAACTCCTCAGATAATGGTTTGTAGGTGGATTTTGCTTCGGGAAACTGCTGCTGCAAACGGGCTATTTTTGCGTTGACTCTGCGACGTAAGGCTGCGATCGTGCGCTCGGGGTGAAAATAGTCGAGCTGCGTGAGCATTACAATATGATAGAAGTCGAGCATTGAAAACTGCGGATAGTGGCCGGTGCGATAACACCAGATGCTCCATACGAACAAGGGATAAATAGCCCGTGAATAGTCGGTCAGAAAAGCCTCGAAATCGAAGAGATGGTGGTCGTTGAGCGTGGCCATAACGCAAGCTGCGTGGAGCGAAGGGGCATAGCATTGATAGTTTTCAATAGCATAGACGTAGGTATGAAAGACATAGGGATTGGTACATAGGATTTTCGAGGTGAGCGTTGCGCCCTGCAGGGCATAATCATAGTCGGCATCGACGCAGGCTATCATAAACTTACCCAATTGCGGCCCCAGCTCGTTTTGCAGTACGGTCTTCTTGCCCTTGCGCAAAGAGGAGCGCGAGGGGAGCATAATCTCAAAATAATATTGCTCGCTCTCGAGCGGTTGTAGCAGGTTTCGCCAGAAGCTGACATCGTCGAAACTTTCGACATAAGCAATGATCCTGCGCCGGCGGTGCTTGCCGTCGAGGCGATTCATTGCTGCTATGTAGTCGGAATTGAGATTGCGCGAAAGACGTTTGGCCATAAAGCATTCATTATGAGGAGTAACAGGACGTGGCGATGGAGTTGTTAATGCTTATGTCCGTTGAGCGTAATGTCGGATACTTCCGTGACGGCATCCTGCCAACCATCCATGATTACAGCGGGCGAGTGTGTGGTCAGGATAATCTGCGCTCGTGGATTTAGTTCGCGCACGAGGGAGATCAATTGCTTTTGCCACTCGAAGTGTAAACTGGCTTCGGGTTCGTCCATAAAGAACACGTAGGGCTGGCGATCCTCCGTCAGGGCCGTTAATAGGATGAGAAGAATCTGTTTTTCGCCACTGGATAAGACGTAGGGCGAGAGTGTCTCGTCGTATTGCTGAAATTGCAGTTCGTTGCTTTGTCGGTCTATCGTTTTTCCCGTTTCTGCAAACAAATCATCAATCATGTCTTGGAAGCGCGTCTTGATCTTTGCGGCTTCTTCTGCCTCTTGGCGCGCTTCGGGACTGCCCTTGGTGAGCAAAGCTATCATTCGGTTGCCCACATTCACCTGGTAGTCGAGATAACGCCGCTGCAAGAGATATAATTGCCAATCGAGCTCGGTCCAAAGCTTTTGGTCCGTGATCTTAGAAAGCGCCTCGCTTTGCACGATCTGGCGATCAAAACTGCGAATCAGGTCATAGCGGACGCAATCGGCGCTTTGTGGATGAAAATCAATGCGCACGCCTTGTCGCGTGACGTGTTGCAGTTCGCCCGTTTGCGGCGCTTCGTGCAGATAATGCACGAGTTTGTTGAGGATAGTGGTTTTTCCCTCGCCGTTTCTTCCGCTCAAGACGTTTACATCGGGACGCAAGGTCCAAACAATGTGCTTCCTGCCGCTCCAAAGGCTGGTGATGTCTACTTTTTTTATGTATTCGGCGTATTTCATAATAGATCGTGTTGCAGAATCGTGGGTAAATGGCTCTTCAATTTTTGACTTTGAAGATTCAAAGCCGGCTTGTAAGCCCTCAAAGCGAAGATACGAGTTTTTTTCGGCGCCATGAAGTTTTTGATAAGAAAAACGATGAAAGATTTTCCTTTCGTGCTCACTTTGCGTTGTGGCGACGTATTTCTTGCTAAAAAACCGCTGTTTGTAGAAAGTTTTGTATATTTGCGACTTTAACAAGAACTTCTATCTCTTAGCAACCTTCAATTAGTCATAATGAAAAGAATTGCTTCCTTGCTTCTGCTGCTTTCTGCCTTCTTGTCGGTGCAGGCGCAGCGCTATCAAGTACAGGGGTCGGTCGAAAATGCGCAGACGATGGCCAAACTCCCTTATGTTTCGATCTCAATATTGCAACAAAGCGACAGTGCCTTTGTCAGAGGTGCGCTGACTGATAGCCTTGGGCAGTTTGTAATCCGTATGGACAAGCCCGGAAGTTATCTTGTGCGGTTTAGTTATACAGGCTACGAAGAGGCGCTTCGCTACATTACGATCAATGATCACAACGAAACGGCTGATTTGGGCATCGTAAGTATGAAGACGGAAGAGAATACGCTCGCAGCGGCCATCGTCTATGGACGCGCAGCACGAATGCAGCAGGTTGGAGATACGACGCAGTTTAACGCATCTGCATATCGCACACCGACAGGCTCGACAGTCGAAGCGCTGATTAAGCAGCTGCCGGGTGTAAATGTGAGCGACGATGGCACCATCCGATGGAACGGAAAAACGGTCAAACAATTCTTGGTCAATGGTAAAGACTTCTTCAAAGGAGATACCAAAACGGTGATGAAAAACTTGCCGACGGACATCGTAGGCAAGATTAAAGCGTATGACAAAAAGAGCGACTACGCTCAACAAACGGGCATAGACGACGGGGAAGAGGTGACGGTGCTGGATATTTCGACTAAGAAGGCGCTCAACGATTCTTGGATTACAAATATTGACCTCGGAGTCGGCAATAAAGGGCGCTATTCCGATCGTTTGTTTGCTACGCGCTTTACGGATAACAGCCGAATATCGCTCTTTAGCAGCCTGAACAATACAAATGATCAGGGCTTCGGCGGTCCGCACTCGTTTGGCGGAAATAAAGGCTTGACGGCCTCGAAAATGATCGGCCTCGACTTTTATTGGGACAACAAGATAGAGCAACAAAAAGCGGGGCACTTTGAGGTAGAAGGAAATGTGCGCTATTCGCATCGCGACGTAGACTTAAATTCTATTTCTTCGACGGAAAATTTCCTGACTTCGGGCAGAACCAGCTCTTTCGCGAACGGAAATCAGCGCAGCTATAGCCATACGAATAGCTTTTGGGCCAATGCTGAGCTGCGTTGGAACCCGGATTCGCTGACGTTTATTGGCATAGAACCCAGCTTTAGCCATAATGCAACCTGCAACAACGGGAAATCACGCTCGGCAACGTTCAATCAAAATCCTTATACTTTCGCCGGCGTCGAGAATCCGCTCGATTCTATCTTTAGCGTGCATAATACGTTGCTTACGCCTATCGCTGTCAACCGTAATCTTGCGGAGACGTTCAGCCACGGCAATACAAATTCCGCCAATCTTGAGCTTCATCTCGTTCGGCGTTTTGGTAAAAAAGGCCGCAACGTGAATTTGCGCTTGAATGGTGAATATACGCACGCCAACAACAAGCGATTCAACGTTTCAGACATTAACTATTATACCGGAAAGCCCGCAAGTTTTCTCAACCAATACGAAACTTCGCCATCCGAGAGCTATGGCTACAGCGCCCGTTTCGGTTACGTAGAGCCTTTAGGCAAGAATTGGTACGCCCAAGTGCGTTATGAATATTCTTATAAGTACCAAGACGGTCGCAGATCCCTCTATGACTTGGATAAACTTGACCCGCTGACTTACGGGAACGCAAACGCTTACCCGCGCCTTGGCTCTTTGCCGACCGATGCGCAGATTTTAGAAACCGTGCGCGATTTAGACAACAGCCAGTATGCCACCTACCGCTACTTCAACAATAGCGTAGATTTGGATCTTCGATATGATACGAAGGCAATTCGCTTCCATGCCGGTGTTTCTTTCGATCCGCAGCGCACGAAGATGCAATACACCCGTCCAAGTCAGATTGACACGCTCATAACGCGCTCTGTCTTCAACGTCTCTCCGACCTTGCGCTTTCGTTATCGCATGTCCAAGACCAATTCTATCGACATCCGTTACCGCGGCACCGCCGGCCAGCCGTCAATGACTAATTTGCTCGACGTCGTCGACAATTCCGATCCGCTCAATATCTCGATGGGTAACCCCGGGCTCAAGCCTTCTTGGACCAATAGCTTGCGTGCGTCCTACTATGGTTATAATCCGGCCCGCCAAGCCGGTATTATGGCCCACCTAGCCTTTGCACATACGACCAATTCCATCAGTACACGCGTCATCTACAACGATGCTACGGGGGTGCGATATTCGCGCCCGGAGAACATCAACGGCAGTTGGGATTTAGAAGGTACGTTTATCTACAACTTTAGTTTTGGTAAGAATAAGCAATTCTCTTTGAGTACTAACACCGACTTCGAATTCCGCAACGACGTGGGCTTCATTAGTCGCATCAGTTCGCCCACTTTGTCACCCATATTGTTCCAATCATTGTTGCGTCCGGCTGCTTCTCTCAAAGCCAACCCGCGTGCATCCTATTATAATAGTGTGTTCGACTCCACGCCGGCCATAAAAAATTCCGCTCGGAGCTTAGATATACGCGAGGACCTCAACCTTACGTATCGCGCTTCCTTCTTTGATGTCGGCCTTCTTGCTTCTATTGACTACGGACATACGCGCAATTCGCTCCAATCTGCCGGCAACCTCAACGCTTGGCAGTATGCTTACGGCCTTTCGGGCAATCTCTCATTGCCTTGGGGTATGACGATCGCTACCGATGTTCAGATGAGCAGCCGTCGCGGCTATGCAGATCGCGCGATGAACACAAACGAATTGTTGTGGAACGCGCAAATCGCGCAAGGCTTCTTACATGATAAGTCCTTGACCTTAAGCGTTCGTTTCTATGACCTACTACATCAGCAGAGCAACGTGAGTCGGAGCGTCACAGCTCAGATGCGGCGCGATTCGTGGACCAATGCCATCAACTCTTACTTTATGATTAACCTCAGCTATCGCTTGAATATCTTCAACGGCAAGGCCGGTAGCCGCGAGAAAGGCGAAGGCGGCCGTCGACGCGGTCAGTTTCCCGGCCCTCCTCCCGGCGGATTTGGCGGCGGACATCGGCATTAAGTCTGCTTGCGGCGCAAATGCTGACACATTATATAATATAAGGAGGGCCTTCAATGCTCTCCTTTTTTGTATAAGGGCCAAAGGCGAAAGCCCAAAAGCAGTATAAAAAATCACCATAAAGGGAGAATAAATCCCTAAAAATTTCCCCGTTTTTGCCGAAAGTCGTATTTTTGCACCGCTTTTCCCGCGCCCCCTATCCGGAATCAAAGTGGCCGGACACGACGTGTGGAACCGACATATCAACAAACAAAACCAATAAAACAATGGTCGATTTAATTAAAGTTGCAGAAGAAGCTTTTGCTACGAACAAAGAAAGGCCGACTTTCAAAGCCGGCGACACGATTACCGTAGCATACAAAATTGTCGAGGGTAGCAAGGAGCGTATTCAGTTGTATCGCGGTGTTGTTATCAAAATCAAGGGTCACGGCGACAAGAAGCGCTTCACCGTTCGTAAAATGTCAGGCACGGTAGGTGTAGAGCGTATTTTCCCGATGGACTCTCCCAGCATTGACCGCATCGAAGTTAACAAGATTGGTAAAGTTCGCCGCGCGAAACTCTACTATCTGCGTAAGCTCACAGGTAAGAAGGCTCGTATCCGCGAAAAGCGTACCAACCTTACTGACGTTAAGAAATAAAAGTTTTCAACTACGACGATATAAGCCACGGCATCCGCAAGGATTCAGCCGTGGCTTTGTTCTTTCATGCTTTGCTACTGCCGGCAACCGCCTGCGCCCCGCATTTTGCCGGCATACGACGACTTTCTGTCGTAAAATTCTCCTTCCTGCACAGATTTTTTTAGGAAATAGTTTGCGCAAAACGGAAAAACCAGTATCTTTGCACTACTTTTCCAAGCGGGAAGAGTTATTATGGTGCATGTAGTTCAGTTGGTTAGAGCGTCAGATTGTGGTTCTGAATGTCGTGGGTTCGAGTCCCATCTTGCACCCTTCTAAAGGAGTCAGCCGCGCGTTGCCTCCTTTTTTCTATCCTTTCATTTCTTTTTCTTTACTCGACCGGTCCTCTTTTTGAGGCTCGTCTGCGACCCATCAAGGTCGTCCAAACGTCAGCGCCCGTCTTCCCCGTATGGCGGAAGGTCGAAAGGCCGCCAATGGCGTGGCGCAATGAGCCGTCGGCTAACCGATACCTTATGTTTCTCCTCGTTTTTCGCACGCATTTGCTCCCACTATAACCCGGCAAGCAGGGTAATTATAAACGCGAACATTTCGCTGCCGAGGTTTTTTATCGTGAGGTGAAACCTTTTTTCTCACGAGCGTACACCTTTTTTATCGTGAGGTGAAGCCTTTTTTCTCACGATAGTAATCGCCGCAACGCCTCTTTCGCCGCTTGCAGGGCTTTGTCTGCGCCGTATTTTTCCGGTTATTAAAGTTTATCATTGCCCCTTCGTTTTTACGCTCTGCTATTTTCTGCGTGCCAAGCCCAAACTTCCGCACCATAGCCAAGCGGGAAGTGTGCGCCGACGCGCCGTGCGGATTGATATTTAGACCTGCGTTGTCCTTATCCCCAAAAGAGTTGTGTAATCGAAGGACAAAAGAAAAAGGAATTTCGACCATAGCGCCGAAATTCCTTTTTGCTGCTCATCAAAGTCTATATATCCGTCTTTGTCTTTGCGCCCTAATCTTGTTCGGGTGAGATGATTTCTTCTACTTTGTCAACGATCAGTTGGGGCAAAATGTCGCGTAGACAGCGAAAATCGCCATATCGACACGGCGCATTGCCGAAGATGGAGCAGGGGCGGCAATGCAAGTCTTGTTGTACTACGTTTTCCTCTGCTTGATGATAGCCCATAAAGCCGGCAAACGGGTGCGTCTGCCCCCAAATGCTGACTACCGGACAGCCTACGAGCGAGGCCAGATGCATATTGCCGGAGTCCATCGAAACCATAGCGTTTAGTCGCGCCATCAATTGCAGTTCTGCGCCCAAACCTTTCAGCAAGTCGCATACGAAAACCAATCTTTCAAAGTCTTTGCCCCAAGTTGGGCGTAGCATTTCCATCTCCTTCTTGCTACCAAAGACGAACAAGCGCCCACCGGGGTGCGCCTCGAAGAAAAGTCGGACGACCTCCGCCATTTGCTCTAAAGGGTAAACTTTTCCCTCGTGGGCTGCAAAGGGCGCAAGGCCCAACCAGGGCTCGTGCAGGGCGTCTGTGGGTTGTGGAAAAGGGAGTGGCAGTTTGTCGCCACCTAATTTTAAGTGTTCAAAGTTGAGACTTATGGGTAGGCCGAGGCGCGCTAAGGTTTCCGCATAAAGCGCAAATGAGGTGGGTAGCGGGCGGAAGATCTTATGCTCCACGAGCAGGCGCTTCTCGCGTCGGTGCTTATCAATCACAGCCACACGCTTGCCGCGCAAACGCAGAAAACAACGCAGGATTTTTGTGCGTAAGACATCGTGCAAATCGGCCGCCGCATCGCAATCTTTAAAAGGCGTCGTGCGCGAGAGTTGCCAAAGGCCGCGCAAACCACGATACGTTTTGCGAATATCGGCCCCGAAGAATTGCACGTTGGGCGCTATATGCTCGAAAAGTGGGGCGAGGAAAGGCTGCGAGGCGACGGTGATCTGCATTTGCGGATACTGCGCAGCCAAGGACGCGACAACCGGAACGGTCATAGCGACATCGCCCAAGGCGGAAAAACGCAAGATCAGCAGGCGACGAGGCGGCTGAACTACCGACGAAGCAGACATAGCGCGAATAGGGCGGGAGGGGCCAACTTTTACTTGCCTTTTGCGCCGTAGAGTATAGGATTGGTTGCCGGATCGTTGTACATCTTCATCTGCTTATAGAGCTTCATGTATTTACGCCCTTCGGCAATGTCTGTGAGCAAGGTATCAAGTGCTCCGCTCAAGTCCTGCTTTTGCTCGCGCAAGACGGTCAGTTTTGCTTGGCAACGCTCGCGGTGGGCGGCATCGGCCTCCTGACGCGAAGCCTGTTCCTCCATGTGGTAGATTTTAAGATAGAGGATGCTGAGTCGGTCCACGGCCCACGCCGGCGTCTCGGTGTTGAGCGTAGCCCCATCAAGCGGGCGCACATCCTTGTACGTCTCCAAAAAATAATGATCGATCTGCTCCACAAGGTCGGTGCGGTCCTGATTGCTCTTGTCGATGCGGCGCTTGAGCGCGAGGGCCTCAACCGGATCTATGTTCGGGTCGCGTATAATGTCCTCCATGTGCCACTGAACTGTGTCGATCCAGCATTTACGATAGAGGGCGGCTTCGATTGTATTGACCGGATAAGGATTGACAAAATCGGCGTCGATATGATCTGCTTTATGGTAGTCGTCGACCGCGGTGCGGAAGATTCCCCAAGCCTTTTCGGTGAATGTCATAGGGCTCTTATTGTATAATACGTTGTGCTTATAATAAAATTATATTTATCAAGGTAAGGCAAAGTTACGCTTTTTGTCGAACATTCCCAAGTTTGCGCCTCCTTATTCGTTACTTTGCCCTGTATTTGTGGCTTCTTAGCACTTGTTTTTCGGTTTAAGTCGTTTGTTTTCCCCTTTCTTCTACCGTTTTTCTTGCGATGAAATACGTAAAAAAGATATTGTTTATTCTTTTTCTCTTGGTTTTATTTTATGGCTCGAAAACTTTTTCTAAATTTGCCGATGTTCGTTTGCTGAAAAGCACACGCCGAGGTAGTCAAATGAGTCCCAACGAGTACCATCTAGCTATGCCGACGCCGATTTAACAATGAAAGACGCCGCCTAATCGGCAAAAGACGAAACCTATCCAATGCAGTACGCCACTGACCAAGCCTCAGAAGAAACTTTTCAGGTTCAGGACGCCACTGATTAAGTCACAGACGAATCTCAAACTTACTATACCCATTAACTATGAAACGTTTATTCATCTCGGGATTGTTAGCGTTGGCCTTCTTCTCAACTGAAGCCCGACGCATTCCGCAAACCGAAGCTGCGCAGTTGGCAGCAAAATTCTTGCAAGCAGGACCACAAAAACGAATGGTTCGCGCTCTGCTTCCTACACCCAAACACTTAATGGCGAAAGGGCAATCTGCCGAGCAGGCTCCCTTTTACGTCTACAATGCAGAAGGGGGTAAAGGCTTTGTGATCATCTCCGGCGATGATGCCGTCGGCACCGTCTTGGCTTATGCTAATACCGGCCAATTCTCATTCACGGATGCACCGGAAAATCTCCTTTTCTGGATGAAAGTCTACGCGCAGCGCATAGCTGCCATTGAGGAGGATGAGCCCGGAGCGCCTACCGCGCCGGCTGCTCCACAAGCCGTTGTGGGCCCATTGCTCGGAGAGATAAAATGGGGGCAGGACGCGCCGTATAATAACAATTGCCCGACGTGGGTAGATAATGGGAAGACCAGACATTATTATGTAGGCTGTGTAGCAACTGCTTGTACGCAGATAATGCGTTTCCACAAGTATCCGCAGCACGGCACGGGTTCGCATTCATATAAGATGGACGGACAAACGCTGTCGGCCAACTTTGCGGATGCTACTTACGATTGGGATAAAATGCTGCCGGGCTATGCCGGCGAATATACCGACGAGCAAGCCCTGGCGGTGGCTTCGATCGCCTCTGATTTTGGCATCTCCGTAAATATGCACTACACGAAAACCGGTAGTGGCGCCTTTTCTCAAGCCGTTCCTTACGCATTGCGAACCTATTTTGGTTACGACAACGCTGTGGAGATGAAACCGCGTGATTATTATCCGACTAAAGAGTGGATTTCAATGATTAAGCAGGAGTTGGATGCAGGCCGCCCCGTTTATTATGCCGCTTCGGCGGAAGATGGTCGCGGCGGACACGCATTTGTCTGCGATGGCTATGACGATCAGGACTACGTGCACATAAATTGGGGCTGGCATGGTACGAGTGACGGCTTCTTTATGGTAAACCATCTCAATCCGTCAGCGCTGGGCATTGGCGCTTCTTCAACGGGCTTCAACGTCAATCAAGAAATCATTGTTAACGTCAAGCCCGCCGACGGCTCTACTCAGCCCGTGCCTTACGCGATCTACTCTCCGTCGCGCCTTGGTTTGATGTCTTACGAAGAAGATATGACCATGATGGCCTATATCGAAAATTATGAGATGACGCCGGTTGATCTTAAGGTAGCTCCGGTCTTGGTACAAGGCGATAAAATCGTGAAACGCTTCAAAGAAGAGCCGGTACATATAGAAGCATGTAAAGCCGGCCGCACCGGATATACCAGTTTGCGGATACGAAATATTCCGAAAGCCGTTGCCGGCGTTGCTGATGGCGACTACACGATCCATTTTGCCTATTTTGCAGATGGTATGAGCGATTGGAAGATCTTGCGCCACCCGCTCAGTCTGCCGGCTTACGGCGATGTTAGCGTATCTAACGGCCGGATCGTCGATGCTAAGATCCACGCTCTTCATTCTGACGTTAAGCTGCTCACGCCGATTCATTTTGATGGCCCGCTCTACGCGAACGGCATCGCCAAAGCCAGCTTCACGCTTCAGAATAGGAGCAAGGATTTTCCGATTAAGGCCATTGCATTCCACTTCACGTCAGTCGATGATCCGTCGATTACCGATACCGTCTTTGTTAGAGCCGGCGTATATGAAGAAAGCACGAAGGAGATGGAACTTCTAATGGACTTAGGCGACAAGATGAAGCCCGGCAAATACTCTTTGGCGCTTTATGATGCGACAAAGACGCCGCTTCCCTTTGATGATGCCGAAGTGGGTCGCGCTATGGTAGAGATTCTGCCCGAAGCTGATGCCCCCGTGTTGCGCCAGACGAGTCCTACGTATTGGTTAAAGAGTACGCCGACTGCGTCCGGCCCCGTTAAGCAAGGCACGCCGCTCTACTTTGCTTTCTATGCACGCAACTACTGTGCAACCGGCGACGTCGGCATCGTCACTTACCTCAAGGGCGGTCCTAAAAATCAAGAGTACGTCTTCTTGCAAGTCGATAAAAACATTGAGCGCGGTGAACAAGTCTCCAATGGCTTCTATAAAGCAGCCGGCTTAGAACCCGGCACGTATACGATTGGCGCTAAGTACATCACCTCTCGCGGTCTTGAAGATTTGCCTACACCTTTCGATTCTACTAAAATTGTGATCTCCGAAAACGATGAATTAGCGTTGACGTGCGAAGTCTTGGATTTTCCGACTGAAATAACCTCTGGCACGCGCTATGAAGGAATGGTGACGCTTAAGGCTTTGAAAGACTACAGCGGAAGAGCTTACGTCCGCCTACGTCAATTTACAGATTCGAATGGAGAAATAGCCTATATGGGTAACTTAAAATTAAAGGCCGGCGAGACTAAGGAGGTCAAATTCAAATATACGCCCGCCAAGGAGTTGACATCGGGCGACTACCTTGTGAAGGTTGATGAGAAAGCTGCGGGTGCGAAGACCGAAACGCCCGTAGGTGGTTACGACAACTATTACCGCATTGTCAAGTATACGAACACGACGGCCATTGAGGCGCCCGTGGCGGCCTCAAGTGTACCCGTCAGTGTCTATCAAGCCGGCAATCGCCTTCTCTTCAAAGTACCCTCCGACGTACGTGTGCAGGAAGTGAGCCTTTATTCACTTTCCGGCGCCCTCTGTGTGCGCACGGCGACGGTCGAGGCCGGCATTGCTGCGCCGCGTCCGAGTGGCGTTTACATTCTGCGTATTCGTACCGACCACGGCACAAGTGTGCGTAAGATGTTTGTAGAATAAATCGAATAGCTTTAGTTGATAGATAGATTAGGTCAATACGGCCGGTGTGTGCGCCTTTATGGCAGCGTATGCCGGTCGTACCTTTTATAAGGTATACGCGTTAACCTATGTTTGCGATCCGTTCTGCGTCCGGTGTGACATTTTTCGGCCTTTCTATAGCTCTCTTCAGCTTGAGGCAGATTGCTTAATCATCTCCTTCAGTTCTGCATCTCTTGCCCGCCATCCTGCATTAACGATGGGCGGTGGTGCGGCTCGCCTGCCTTTACTTATAGATACACAAACAGCCAGCAATAATAAGCTATTGCTGACCGCTTCGTCATTTGTTCGTCCTCTTCTGAAGAGGCTGAATGCTTAGGGTTGATTTCCGTCTAAGGAGTTTCCATCGCTATCGTACGACTCTCCGTCAAGATCCTCTGATCCTCCATCGTCAAAGCCCCCAACACTTACGCCGACGTTTATGGGAGGGCTCGTAGCAAGGAAAGATTGCTCACCAAGAGCTATACGTTCGAGGAGCGGAGCTTCGTAATTTTGTCTTTCAACGTTTTTCTTTTGCATATTACCTGTTGTTTGTTTGTGGCGCTTAGTTCTGTGTTGTTTTGATACTTCCACAACGGTACTGATAGGCTTCTTAGAGCACTATTCATCTGACTGTGCAAAAGTATGGAATATTTCTGATTTACAGTATGTTTGTTTTTGAAAAAAACCAAAATAGCGTGAAAAGAATACATGGAAATTCTGTCTTTTTGGTTAATAAACGGCGCGCAAAATCTCGCAATCCTCGATGTATGCGGCTTCTTGCGCTATTGCGCCTCGCCCGGAGGCAGCTGTAGGCCTTTGCGTTTTAGAAGGAAATACATCCGGTGTGACTATTCATAAGAAAATCAATACGTTTTGTTACATTATAAAAAATATCAGTAAGTGACGCAAGCGTACAAAACGCCGCCGCCTGCCTCTGCGAGCCGATAATAGTCTTAAGGTTGGTACAATGGCGCATCCATCATCGGCTGCCGGCCCACTTATGCTTGTCAATGCGGTGTGCGCTTCTCGTTTGCTGCCGCCAAACGATGGTTTGCTGCCACCAAACGATGGTTTGCTGCCGCCAAACGATGGTTTGCTGCCGCCAAACGGTAAAAGAAGCTGGAAACGTAGGCGTATAATAGGTATAAATGGTCGGAAAACGAGCGCGAAGAGTCGAGAAATGATGATCGTGCCAACAGCGTTGACTGCTATTGACACCGCAAAAGACGGCCTCGTCCTTTGCCGCCGGTGCGGCCGCCTATCGGTTGGGGCTGTGTGCGTGGTCAATGAGGATTGCGCTGCTTGCTTTTACGCCTGCCGCTTACCGGATGCAGACGGCGGCGATGGGCTGTTTGGTTGTCTGCCCACCGCCGCCGTATGTCGTCAGCTGAAATTACTTGATGCCCGCGCTAAGGCTTAGGCTTGGAGTTTTTCTTTCAAATATTGCGCCGTATAGCCCTTGCCGAGTTTCACCAATTCTTCAGGTGTGCCTGCACCGACTAAATATCCGCCGTCGCGTCCGCCTTCCGGGCCGAGATCAATCACATAGTCGGCACATTTGATTACGTCTAAGTTGTGCTCCACGATGAGGATGCTGTGCCCCCGCCCGATTAAGGCATTGAAAGCCTTGAGCAAGGTGCGAATATCGTGGAAGTGGAGTCCCGTAGTCGGCTCGTCGAAGATGAAGAGCGTAGGCTCGCTGCGCTCCAAGCTGAGGAAGTAGGCCAGCTTCACGCGCTGATTTTCGCCGCCGCTGAGGGTGCTGCTGCTCTGGCCCAACTTAATGTAGCCCAAGCCAACGTCGCGGAGCGGCAAGAGCTTCGCAACAATGCGCTTTTGCCCACCTTCCGTGAAGAAGTCGATGGCCTGATTGACCGTCATCTCAAGTATGTCGTAGATATTCCGACCACGATATTTCACCTCTAAGATATCCTTCTTAAAACGCTTGCCCTCGCAGGCCTCGCAGGGAAGTTCAAGGTCGGCCATAAACTGCATCTCAACGTGAACTACGCCCTCGCCTTTGCATTCCTCACATCGGCCGCCGTCTGTGTTGAAACTGAAAAACGCCGGCGAGAAGCCCAACTGCTTGGCCAAGGTTTGCTCGGCCATGAGTTTTCGTATCTCGTCGTAAGCTTTGAGATACGTCACCGGATTGCTGCGCGAGGAGCGCCCAATCGGGTGCTGGTCGACAAACTCCACGCGCTTTACGGCATCGACTGCGCCCGAGAGTTGTAAGAACTCGCCGGGGCGATCGGCCGGTTCGTCGAAGTGGCGCTTCAAAGCAGGGTAGAGGATGCTGCGCACAAGTGTACTCTTGCCCGATCCGGATACGCCCGTCACGACAGTCATCACGTTGAGCGGAAACTCGACCGTGATGCCTTTTAGATTGTTGGCGCGCGCTCCCTCGATGGTGATGCTGCGCGTCCACGAACGCCGCGTAGCGGGTACATCAATCGTCTCTTCGCCCGACAAGTATTTGAGCGTGTAGGATGGAAGTTCGGCCGACTGCTGCGGCAAGTCGGTGCTTGGCGCCTGCCCCTCCGCAAACGGATTGGGCCCTGCGAAGACTACACGTCCGCCCAAACGGCCCGCATCGGGGCCTATGTCGACAATGTAATCGGCAGCCCGCATGATTTCTTCGTCGTGTTCTACTACAATTACCGTGTTTCCGAGATCGCGCAAAGCCTTTAAGACGTGGATGAGGCGCCCCGTATCGCGACTGTGCAGACCGATGCTTGGCTCATCTAATATATAGAGCGAGCCGACGAGGCTGCTGCCAAGACTCGTGGCGAGATTGATGCGCTGGCTCTCGCCGCCGGAAAGCGTATTAGCTGCGCGGTCGAGCGTCAGATAGCCTAAGCCTACGTCGACCAAGAAGCGGAGCCGCTGACGGAGTTCGGTGAGTAAGCGTGCGGCGAGTTGCTCCTCGTGCGGCTCGAGTTTGAGCACGTGTTCGAACCATTCCGATAAGTCGGCTACGGACATACGCACCAAGCGACTGATGCTTTCGCCTCCGACGCGGACGTAGCCTGCCTCGGGCTTTAACCTGCTGCCTTGACAGACGGGACAAGTCGTTTTGCCACGGTAACGCGCCAACATTACGCGATACTGAATCTTATATTGATTCTCGCGAAGCATTTCAAAAAAGGCATCAAGCGTTACCTGCTCCACTTTTGGCAGTGCCTGTTCCGTCTTGTCGCCGTGCCACAAAATATTTTTTTCTTCCTGCGTCAGTTCAAAGAAAGGTTTAAACACCGGAAATCCACGCGGTGCTTGACGGCGGCAAAACTCTTCGCGCCATTGGCCCATCTTTTCGCCACGCCAGCAGACGACGGCACCATCGTAGATACTTAGAGCTGTGTTGGGCACGATGAGTTGCTCATCGATGCCGATCACTTTTCCAAAGCCTTCGCACTCAGGACAAGCTCCGGCCGGCGAGTTGAACGAAAACAGTTGGTCAGAAGGTTCTTCAAATTGTATACCGTCAGCTTCAAAGCGCTCAGAGAAGCGATGCAGCGCCTTAGAAGGGTAGAAGCGTAGCAAGCATTCGCCTTTGCCTTCATAAAAGGCACGCTCTACGGAGTCGGTAAACCGATTGACAGCCTCGTTAGCGGGATCTACGCTCAGACGGTCAATAAGCAAAAAAGCCGCATCCGAGGCCTCGACTTCTCGAAGTCGGTCAGCGTCTTGCAAGACGTCGTCGATGTGAAGCATCGTCCCATCAAGATCAAGTCGGCTTATGCCCTGCTTGAGATAAACAGCCAACTGCTCGCTCATACTCCTATCTGCGCTGCGCACGATCGGGGCTAAGAGTGTAAAACGCGTGCCGGGCGAATAGGATAAGGCGCAATTGATGACGTCGGCCCGCGTATGGCGTTTCACTTCCGTGCCACTTACGGGAGAAATAGTGCGACCAATGCGGGCAAAAAGCATACGGAGATAGTCGTAAATCTCGGTAGACGTCCCTACCGTTGAGCGCGGGTTGCGCGCCGTCGTCTTCTGCTCGATGGCAATGGCAGGAGGAAGCCCTTTGATATAATCACAATCGGGCTTGTTCATACGGCCTAAAAATTGGCGGGCATACGCTGAAAGGCTCTCAACGTAACGTCGTTGCCCTTCCGCATAGAGCGTGTCAAAAGCCAATGAGGACTTGCCGCTGCCGCTTAAGCCCGTAATAACGATTAACCGGCCCTGAGGGAGGTTTAAGTCTATATTTTTGAGATTATTTACGCGCGCTCCTTTGACGCGAATAAGTTCTTCCATACGCTTCATTTTAACGAGCAAAAGTAAACTTTTCCTTGCAGACGGCAAAAGTAAAAGCAACGTGAGTTTGGCGCAAACGCCGATTAAGAGCTTAGAAAAGCAGCTTCCGTGTGATCTTAGTGCAGCCGGAGACGTCGGAAGTCCTTCCCCGTGCTCCGAAAGGGGAGAAGCGCGTTGACGCAATCTACTTCGAGCCATTTCCATCTTACACACCTCAGTCCGCCGCTATCTCAAAGTCAGCTCGGAGCGCAAGAAAACAATACGTTTACCTTCATACTTCTGCCGCCACTTGTAGCGATGCGTATTCTTTTTGCGGAGATCTTTTTCTCTGTTGCCGAGCTTGAGAAGCGGGCAATGATTTATACCTTGTTTTAGGTATTGCAGGCGACTAAAGGCGGACTTATTTTTGCAAAATAATCAGACTTACACAAAAGCGTATTAAAATGAAAAAAAAAGTACTTTATCTATCGTTATGTATCTCGATAACGTCTGCCGCACATTGTGTTGCGCAGACGGAGAACCCGCAGGACTCCACGCGGCAACTTAAGGAAGTCGTCGTGAGTGCAACGCGCATCCCCGAAGTAAAATCGAATGCGGCGGCCACAGTGACAATCATCGACCAACGTCAGATTGCCGAAATGAGCAAGACCGCGCCCGATTTAACCCAACTGCTGGGTTTGCTCACGCCCGGCTTAGCGTTGTCGAGCAATACGACGAGTAGTCGTTCGCAGTCGCTTCGTGGAAGAAGTGCGCTCGTCTTGATTGACGGGATACCCCAATCGACGCCTTTACGTTCGACCGACCGCGATATTCGCACCATCGACATCGCAGCCATCGACCACATTGAAGTTGTGAAGGGGTCGACGGCGCTCTACGGCAACGGCGCTATTGGCGGTTTGATCAACATTGTTACGAAGAAGAACGCTACGAACAGAACGATTGCCGGCCAAACTTCCGTAGCCGGTTCTACTTACAATTTCTTTCAACGAAGCAAGGGGCAGGGCTATCGCCTCAACCAACAGCTTTACGGAAAGGTCGGCAAACTCGACTATCTCGTCAACGGCGCATTCGGACGCACAGGGAGCTGCGTGGATGGTGATGGGCAATACATCTCTCCGCGCTACGGACTCGGCGATACTTACACGACCAACGTCCTCGTTAATTTAGGCTATGCTTTGTCGACGAAGAACCGACTCGAATTGATGTACAACTATTATCGTAGCGTGCAAGATACCAAGCTGATTCCCGCTGCCGGAAAATATCTTATAAAGCCGGCTATTGGTGTCATCGGCAATAAAGATCCGCAAGCTGTAGATGAGGGCACGCGCTACAACCACAACGCCTACCTCAAGTTTACGTCTAAAGAGCTGTTTCGCCATACAGATTTTGAAGCAGCCGTATTTGGCTCAAGTTTATATACGATCTTCGACTTCCGAAAAGCAAACCCCGCCCAGCCTCGCTGGGAAGAAACCAGCGGACAGTCGGCCATAAAAGATCGCAAGTTCGGCTTACGCGCACAGTTTAGTTCACATCTCATATTCTCCGACAACGTCTTTACTCGTCTTGTTTATGGTTACGACTATCTTCTTGACAAGACGGCCCAACCCCTCGTTGATGGGCGTCTGTGGGTGCCTTGGCTGACCAGCAACAACCACGCGCCTTTTATTCAAACCAAGACTACGTTGTGGCAATACGTTAACATTAAAATTGGCGGCCGTTACGACTTTATCAACGTCAGCGTACCTGACTATGACGTCCTACGCAATAAGCTCAGCGACCCGCAGGTGCGCGTAAAAGGCGGATCGCTCCACTACAACAACTTCTCTTTTAACATGGGATTGTCCTACAATAAGTATCCTGTGTTCCAGCCGTTTGTTGCCTTTTCGCAAGGCTTCTCTATCTTCGACTTAGGGCGTACGCTCCGTGCAGCAAAGGCCGATGTGCTCTCAAAGATATCTACCGAGCCGGTAAAAACAAACAACTACGAAATCGGTGCTTACGCTAACATTGACAACTGGTTGCAACTCAACGGCTCCTTCTTCTATACTTACTCAAAACTGGGTAGTGATCTCAAAATAGAAAATGGTTTTTGGGTCGTTAACCGCACGCCACAGAAGGTTTACGGCGTTGAGTTGAGCGCAGATGCCAAGCTGACCGACAAGCTGAAGGCCGGAGCTAACTTCTCTTGGCTGGAAGGAAAGATAAAGTCTGCATCAGGCAACTGGGATACTTATATGTCGAACATTTCTATCCCGGCTTCAAAACTATTGATGTATGTAAACTATGCGCCCATCAAGGATACTTACGTCCAACTACAGTATCTCCATACGGGTAAACGCGACCGCTTTTCGCCCAATGCCTCCGGCGTTTATCAAGAAGGCGAAGGGCCCGTCAAACGCATCAACCTTCTCAACCTGATATTGGGGGCAAAGGTAAAAGCCTGGGATTTCAGTCTGGCGATCTCCAATCTCTTGAATCATACTTATTATACTCCTTCCTCCATGCTGATGGCTCGCAACGCGGAATATGCACATGCCGACGGCCGAAAGGTTACCCTCACGGCCACATTCAAATTTTGAAGCATATCCGTCGTTAGATAAGTCAACGGTCGCTTTAAGGAGCGGCGAAGACCACTGAGCATCTTGAGCCTTGGCACTACCAAAAAGGCCCTTCGTATAGCGCATTGCCTATACGAGGGCCTTTTCTGTGTGCCCGCTTCAGCTCTTGCAAGTTCTTTAGCGGCTGCCGTTTGAGCAGTAGCCGGGCAACATAAGTACGAGCATCGATGGCGTTTCCCCGTTTCGTATATGTTTTGTCGCTCCTCGCCCGACAAAGGCGTCCCTCCATAGGCAGATCAATCTGCTAAAGAGCGCTTTCAAGACACCAACCGATGTTGCAAAAATTCGCATAGGAGATCGAAGAAATTCTCTTAGGTGATCGTAAAAATTGTCCTATAAGACAATTTTTCTTCTCTTATAGGAAAGTTTTTAGACGCCTTATACTGTTGATAATCAATTCCTTTTTTTCTATCTTTCTCTCGCTCTTCTCTCTGCGACTCGGCAGCTTCTTTTAATGGTAGACCTCAACTTAGAGCCGAAGTCAACGGCTACTACCCGAAAAGGAATGCAACCGGTTTGCGACATTTGAATCGTAAACTACAAGCATAATAAGAACATCATATCCTTTCTCTTATTCTGATTTGCACTTTAGTTGCAGGGCCATAAAGTTTCAAGGTGACTCCGACGTTTTATTCAGCGGCATTATGACCAATTTGTGTGATTCCATAAAAATAGACCGCACTTATTCTCCTCTGAAATGGAAAAAACGCTTCTGCACTATGGCGTGGAAAGCACTAAGCAGATCGCTCACAGAAAAGCGTGGGGGAAATAAACGCGAGGGAGCTTGGGGCTTCTCTTTGTTTCTTCTAAATTTGCACTCGTAAACGACTTATATGCCTCAGAAACTCATACAAACACAAAAGGAAGAGCAAACGCAACAGCTCTCGGCTGTGCAAGTGGCTATGGCGCGCTTGCTCGAACTGCCTGTGATGGATCTGGAGCAACGTGTGCGCAACGAATTGGAAGATAACGCCGCGTTGGAGGAAGCCGGACCTGATAAAAATGAGGAGGATATGCTGGCAGAAACGACGGAAGCGGACGATAATGAGTCGGAGACCGCTGAAGATGAGCCACACGCCGATGATGAGACGGCCGATTATTTGACGGAAGACGATATTCCGGATTATCTGTTGCGACAACGTAACGAGGCCGAGGAGCGCGAGGTGCAACTGGCGGCGACAAATAATGCGTATGATGAGCTTTATCGACAGATCGGTGAGCACGATCTCGATGAACAGCAACGCCGGATTATGGAATATCTTATCGGCAGTCTGGATAATGATGGCTATCTGCGTAAAGATTTGCGCACCATCGGCGATGAATTGGCTATTTATCAGAATCTGGACGTGCCTGAGGAAGAATTGGAGCGATTGTTGCACCTCTTACAGCAATTTGAACCGCGCGGCATCGGAGCACGCGACTTGCAGGAATGCCTTCGCGTGCAATTGGAAAGTCCGGAGCTCAAGAGTCCTTTTAAGGCGCTCGCCATAGCCATCGTTGATCGCTACTTTAAGGATTTTACGTATCACCATTGGAACACAATAAAGACGCGATTAAAAACCGACGACGAAAGCCTGCAACAAGCAGCGCAGCTGATACGTCGTTTAAATCCGAAACCCGGTAGTGCTTTGAATGAAACGACGATCGGCACGGCGCCAACGGCAATACCCGACTTCTATGTTCACGTTGAAGATGATGGAAGTATCAGCGTGCGACTCAATAATGGAGACGTCCCCGAATTGCGTGTAAGTAAGGCGTTCAAAGATACGGTGCGCGAGTTTGGCGGCCATAAAGACTTGAATAAAAGTCAGCGCGACGCATACGTCTATGCCCGCAAGAAAGTGGGAGATGCGCAACTCTTCCTCGAACTCATCAACCGGCGTCGCAAGACTTTGATGGGCGTGATGCGCGGCATCGTCGAGCGGCAACGCGACTTCTTCCTGAACGACGACGATGAAATGCTACTCGTCCCCATGACGCTACGCGATGTCGCTGAGAAGGCCGGCGTAGATATTTCTACCGTTTCACGCGTCACGGGAAGCAAATATGTGCAGACGCAACACGGACTTTACCCGCTTAAGTTCTTCTTCTCCTCCCAATTTACTTCCGGCGAGGGCGAAGAACTCTCGTCGCGCCAAGCCAAAGCTGCACTGCGTGAGGCCATAGCTGCCGAGGACAAGCGCCATCCCTTGTCCGACGAAGCGCTGACGATCGTTATGAAAGAAAAAGGTTTCCCCATCTCGCGCCGCACGGTGGCTAAATATCGAGAGCAATTGGGCATTCCGAAGTCAGGACTGCGCAAGCAATAATACAAACTCAAATCCATCATATTCGTAGAAAACTCAAAAAGATCCATTTACAAGCGATGTCCAATAAGTATCTCATCTTATCAGCACAAGCCATTTCGCTGCTTTTCTCACCGTTTTATATGCCGGTCGTAGCGTTTTTAGCCTTGTTCGTTTTTAGTTATATGAGTTTGCTTCCGCCTTCTTATAAGGCGATGCTGTTGCTTATGGTTTGGCTCTTTACCGTCATTCTGCCGCGCTTGTCCATCTTTACTTACCGCAAGCTCAATGGCTGGACGCGCCACGGCTTAGGACGCCGCACCAATCGCTACGTACCCTATCTTTTGAGTATGATGAATTATGCGTTGCTGCTCTATTTAATGGAGCGCATGCATATGCCTCGTTTCACGCTTGGCATCATCGCCGGGGCGCTTGCGCTGCAGGTTGTCTGCGCATTCCTCAATAATTGGATAAAAGTGAGCACACACGCGGCTGCTTCCGGTGGCGTCATCGGCGCATTGCTGGCTTTCTCCGAAATATTTTCATTTGACCCCACTTGGTGGCTGTGCTTTTCCATCCTGCTTTGCGGCCTCGTCTGCACAAGCCGACTCATCTTGCGTCAACATTCGCTTCGCGACATCGGACTGGGCGTCTTGATCGGTATACTTTGCGGCTACCTCTGCGTGCGTTTTATGTAAGCACTTCGCAAGTTGATTGCCGCACCGCGCGATCACACATTATTATATATAGGTTCAACGTTACCAACAAACAATATAATACAACGAACAATGCAACCACTCATCAGCATCATTATGGGCAGCACCTCCGACCTGCCCGTTATGGAGAAGGCCGCCAAGTTTCTCGACGAAATGGAAGTGCCATTTGAAATAAACGCCTTATCTGCTCACCGCACGCCGAGCGAAGTCGAAGCCTTTGCACAAGGCGCTGCAGCGCGTGGACTGAAAGTGATCATCGCAGGTGCCGGAATGGCAGCCGCTTTGCCCGGCGTTATCGCCGCTTCTACCACGTTGCCCGTAATTGGCGTCCCCATCAAAGGCATGTTAGACGGTTTAGACGCACTCTTGTCTATCGTACAAATGCCGCCGGGAATCCCCGTAGCCACAGTAGGCGTCAATGGTGCGCAGAATGCCGCCATCCTGGCTTTGGAGATGTTGGCTTTGAGTGACGCCGATTTGGCCGAGCGCCTTCGCAGCCACAAAAGCGGACTGAAAGACAAAATTGTGAAAGCCAACGAAGCCTTGGCCGCAGAGCAATATAAGTATAAGACCAACTAAGGTCGCAACGCCACAACACAACAAGCTATGCAAAAGTATCATTGCGGGGCTGAACTTTTCAATTATACGCCCCGCGCTTCACACGAAGTAAAAGTTGGCAATCGTCCGATGGGCGGGCCGTCCAACCCTATCCGCTTGCAGAGTATGACGACCACGAAGACGACCGATACGGCCGAATCCGTGGCGCAGACAGAAAGGATTGTGGCGGCCGGCGCCGATTATGTGCGCCTGACGACACAAGGCCTGCGCGAAGCCGAAAACCTACGCAATATCAAGGCCGGACTGCAGGCTGATGGCGTCGACGTTCCCCTCGTGGCCGATGTGCATTTTAATCCTGCCGTAGCAGATGCCGCCGCTGCCATCGTAGAAGGCGTTCGCATCAACCCGGGCAACTACGTCGACCCCGCACGCACGTTTCGCCATCTCGAATATACCGACGAAGAATACGCTGCCGAATTAGACCGCCTCGAAGCGCGCTTCAAGCAACTCTTAGCCATTTGCCGCCAACATCATACGGCCCTCCGCATAGGTGTTAATCACGGCTCGCTATCCGACCGCATTATGAGTCACTATGGCGATACGCCGGCCGGAATCGTTGAAAGTTGTATGGAATTTTTGCGCATTTGCGTCCGCGAGAATTTCCGCGACGTCGTCATCTCCATCAAAGCGAGCAACACGGTTGTGATGGTGCGCAGCGTCCGCCTGCTTTGCGCTGTGATGGAGCGCGAGGGAATGGACTTCCCCTTACACTTGGGCGTGACGGAAGCCGGCGAGGGCGAGGACGGCCGCATCAAGAGTGCTGCCGGCATAGGTGCACTCCTGGCCGACGGCATTGGCGATACGATTCGCGTATCTTTGAGTGAGGCCCCCGAGGCAGAAATTCCTGTGGCCTATAAGTTGGCCGCCCACGTTGTGGAGCGTGCCGGTCATCCGTTTATTCCCGGTCGCGCCTTTCCCGGTTTCGACTACGTTTCTCCTGATCGGCGGCCCACGATCGCTGTGGGCAATATCGGCGGCACGCATCCGCCCGTTGTTATCTCCACGCGTCTCGACGGCGATACGCATTTTGGCGCGACGCTGCCCGATTATGTGTATGCGGGGCGTCAACTTCCCGCCGCCGAACAGCGAGAAGCGGGCGTTAAGTATATTATAGATGCCGACTTGTGGGTCGGTGAGCCTGATACCTATCCGGTCTTTACGACCGAAACTCTGCCTTTCGTCGGAATGTGTAGGGCTAAGATTAAGTTTCTCTTCCTTACCTATCCGGCCCTCGGAGAAGAAGTCAAGGCCTGCTTGCGCCACCATCCGGAGATGGTCATTATCGCGCAGAGCAACCACGCCAACCGCCTTGGCGAACAGCGTGCGCTCGTCCACGAACTATGGTCTGAAAACTTGTCCACGCCGGTGATCATCTTCCTCCAATCTGCTTTTGACGAAAATCAGCGCGAGGACTTCCAAATCAGCCATGCCGCTGATGCCGGCGCACTCTTTTTTGATGGCTTGGCAGATGGTTTGATGCTCTTCAATACGACTCCCGAGGGGCACCGTCCTTTGGCGCACGATCTTCAGGACGACACGGCTTTCGGCATATTACAAGCCACCCGCCAACGCACGACGAAGACGGAATACATCAGTTGCCCGGGCTGCGGGCGCACCTTGTACGACCTGCAACAAACCATCGCTCGCATAAAAGCGGAAACGGGCCACCTAAAGGGCTTAAAAATCGGAATAATGGGCTGTATTGTCAACGGACCCGGCGAAATGGCCGATGCAGATTATGGCTACGTTGGTGCAGGGCCTGAGAAGGTAAGCCTCTATCGCGGCAAGGTCTGCGTCGAGAAGAATATCCCCCAAGCTGATGCCGTAAAGCGCCTGTTGGACTTGATCGAAAAGGACCGAGCGCGCAATGCGGATACGCAAACCGACTGAAGCCGCCGTCTATCATCAAGCAAACCATAACAATGCGCTTCCTTGGCTCACGAGGGGGCGCATTTTCGGATGCTGAAAGCAGAAAACGGAGCGTTTCCGGGCTGAACAATAAAGGGCTTCCATCGCTTTTTGCCTAAAGTAGAACAAGGAAGTCGCGGTTTAAAAGTTGAGTTTTGAGCCCTCTTTTATAGAAAGAAGCGGAGCGAAAAGCAAAAAATATCTGCGAAGAAAGGTGTTTCTCGTTTCTAACGCGTAACTTTGCACCGCAAAAATAACAGTTGAAAAATTTATGTCATTAGATTACATCCTTTCACGCTTAAGTTGGCAGCAGATTGCCAGTACGTTCATCATCCTGTTTGCCATTATCGACATCTTGGGCTCGACGCCGCTCATCATCAACTTGAAAAAGCTCGACCGACCCATCAATGCCGTCTACGCTACTTTGATTTCAACGGCCTTGTTGATAGGATTTTTCTACGCCGGCGACCTTGTGCTCAAGCTCTTCAGTGTTGACATTCGCAGTTTCGCCGTTGCCGGTGCTATGATCTTGTTTTTCATGGCTATAGAGATGATCTTAGACATCGAATTGTTTAAAAACAACGGCCCTGTAAAGGACGCTACACTCATTCCGATTGTGTTCCCGCTCATCGCAGGTCCCGGCGCGTTTACGACGCTCTTGTCTTTGCGTGCAGAATATGCGCAGGTAAACATCATCATCGGTATTCTGATCAATATGCTCTGGGTATTCTTTGTCTTGAAGATGACAGAGAAGGTCAATACCTATTTAGGGAAAGGCACGATCTATATCATGCGCAAATTCTTCGGTATTATTCTTTTGGCCATCTCAGTGCGTATGTTTATGGTCAACCTTGCACAACTACTCCAAGGTACAGGCACAGCAGGATAACGCTTTAAGCGAGGCGGCTTTTCAGTCAATCGCGTAAAACTATTTGAGGAGATTTGTCGACAGATGAATTTCCTCTTTTTTATATCTGTTTCCGCGAGGCGATGGCCTGCTCTGTTTCAACCTAAGTTGAGCCCAACCCCGTCCGGTACTTAAAGTCGTTTCCGTCTCCTTTCCGGTCGCAAGCGGCCGATCGATAGGTGGTAGAGTAGGGCAATCTCTGCTTTCACATCATCGCTTTTTTCTGTGGACTTAGTCCTGTATCCCAACTCCTTTCGTCTCATTCCTTTTCGCCCCCGTTTGTAACTATTTCGTGTGCGCTCGTGATAAAAAGAGTTTATCATCGTGATAAAAAGACCTTGCGCTCGTGAGGATAAAGGTTTACGCTCACGAGCGTACACTCAGCTGTCGATGCCAGGTGCTTCAAATGCCTGTTCGCGAGGCTTCGTTGACCCACTTTCGTGTAAAAGATAATGCGAGTGGCGGCTTCGCAAACAAGAAAGTCCGCCCGATAAACAGCTTCCCGCCAATTTCTTTTGGGCAGATTCGATTTTCTCCCCGCAGATTGCTATTTTTGCGCCGTTAATTACAGCATGAAATGAAAAAGTTCCGCCTCGGCTTATTGCCCCGCATTATTATTGCTATCATCTTAGGTATTTTCTTTGGCAATTTCTTGCCCGTTCCGGCAGTTCGCGTCTTTGCCACTTTTAACAGTATCTTCAGCAACTTTCTCCAATTTCTCGTACCCTTGATCATTCTGGGCCTCGTAACGCCCGCCATCGCTGATATTGGAAAGGGAGCCGGAAAACTCTTGGCTATTACGGCCTTGATTGCTTATCTTGATACGGTCGGGGCAGGATTGATTTCGTATTTTACGAGTGCTACGCTGTTTCCAAACTTGATTCCGGCTCACAATTCTGTGGCTGCCTTTGCGCAGGTTGAGGCGCCGGGGGCGTATTTTACGATTAACATTCCGCCAATACTGGATGTGATGACTTCGCTTGTGGCCTCGTTTACGCTGGGCTTGGGCATTGCCTTCTTTTCTTCGCCTCATTTGAAAGAATTGTGCAACGAATTTAAGGATATTGTGGTCAAAACGATCGAGGTTGTCATACTTCCGTTGCTGCCCATCTACATTTTTGGCATCTTTTTGAGTATGACGCATACCGGACAGGCGATGCGCGTGATCTCAGTCTTTATTTCCGTGATCGGTATCATCTTCGTGATGCACGTGGTCTTGCTCTTGCTGCAATATATCGCAGCGGGCGCGGTGTCGCATAAGAATCCCTTCCGCCTTTTGGCGAATATGATGCCCGCATATTTTACCGCGCTGGGCACATCTTCGTCTGCGGCGACCATTCCGGTGACCCTGAAACAAACGGAAAAGAATGGCGTGAGCGGCGCTATTGCCGGTTTCGTTGTCCCGCTTTGTGCGACGATCCATTTATCAGGAAGTATGTTGAAAATTGTCGCTTGTGCGGTCGCGCTAATGTTGATGGAGGGGATGCCGTTTGATTTCGGCGCATTCTTAGGCTTTATCTTGATGCTCGGCGTAATGATGGTGGCCGCCCCGGGCGTACCCGGCGGCGCGATAATGGCGGCCCTCGGCGTCTTATCCTCGATGTTGGGCTTCGGGCAAAGTGAACAGGCGCTCATGATCGCACTCTACATCACGATGGACAACTTCGGGACGGCTTGTAACGTGACCGGCGACGGCGCAATCGCGATCGTGATGGACCGATTCTTTGCTAAAAAAAATGCAACTCCGACTGCTGCTTAACGGAAAGCGGACGGGAGTTGCATCATTTACACTTTGGCTTGCGCAAGACCCATTCGGGCTTGCGCAAGATTTGTTTTCGGTCGCTCTAATCTTTGCTCACGATCGCCCTAATCCAAAAAGCCTTGTCGGCGTAAAGCCTCCAGTAGCGTAGCGCTCAATGCTTCGTTATCGCGTTTGGTATAGCGGCAATCCGTAAAGACTTGCGCGAGCGTCTCTTTCTGATTTTCTTCAACGAATCTTTGATTCTCGGGTAGCGATTCCTTATAGCGGTAATCGCGATCGATACTTTCGTCTGTAAATGGCTGATACTTTTCCTCGTGTAGTATTGCCGAAAGCGGAAGTCTGTCCGTCAGCGGCGGTTCTTCTGCAGGCCAACCGAGCGTAATTGTAGCCAGAGGCATTACCAAGCGAGGCAAAGCCAGCGCATCTATGATCCCGCTAGCGTTGTACAAAGTCGTGCCCAAATAGCACAAGCCCAAACCTGCCTCCTCAGCCAAATGGCAGAACGTTTGGCAAAAGAGGAGCGCGTCAGAAGCCGCGTTGAGGAAAGAAAGAAAGTTGTCGTAGCCGGGGTGTCCTTTGCGCCGCTGCGCCCATTCCGTTGTGCGGTGAAAATCTGCGCAGAACGTGAGCACCACGGGCGCATTCTGAACCATCGGCTGGTTGAAATGGAGCGGCGCGAGCCGCGCTTTGTTCGCAGGATCCCGTGTGGTGACCACACTATACAGCTGCAGGTTGCCCATCGTTTGGGTCCGCTCGGCTTTCTTCAAGAGTTCATTCAGCAAATCTGAAGGCACGTCTTCAGCAGTATATTTCCGGATCGTCCGTCTCGTAGTTATGTCGATCATATCTTAATTCTCGTTTTGTTAATTCCTGTTTTTAATTGTGCCGAACGTACCCGCAGTCTTGGCAGACCAATCCTTCGTCGCTATAAACCAGCGTCTCGAGGCCGCAGTGTGGACATTTTTCGCCGTGCACAAGCGTCCCGTCGGCAATATACTTCTTCAAGGCCCTTTCGACCCCAACTTTCCACGTGTTAATGTTTTCGCTCTCCATCTGCATCGAACTTATCAGCTTGATAACTCTATCGATGGGCATCCGATAGCGTAAAATGCCGGAAATGAGTTTGGCGTAATTCCAATACTCTTTGTTGAATTTTTCGTTGAGTCCTTCTACCGTCGTTTTATAGCCGCGTCTGTTTTCAAATTGGAAGTCGTAGCGGTGCGAGCCGTCCGGATTTGTCGATTTGATGATGCGTCCTTTTGTAACCGACTTTGGCAATACGATTCCTTCATCGTCATCTTGCAAGCCGGTGAAAATCTCGTAGGGCCGCCCATCTAAAAGGCCGACAAAGGCCACCCATTTTTCTTTGTTGTTCTGAAACCTTACGACGTCGCAATCCAAGCTGTAAGGCCGGTGTTCCACAACTTCAGGCAAGGCGTAAGCCGTTGCCGATGCTGCCATTTGGCCGGCCTCCGCGCCGGTTGCGAGTATATCTTCCGCAGTTGCTATTTGGATGTGGCAACTCTGATACCCCGATTTCCACGTTGCGAAATAGCAGTGTGCAATCATCGATTCGTCTGCCGTTTCCGGTAAAGCGAAAGTCGGCCGGTTGATGCCTTGCGCCTCGAGTGGCGCCGTCGTGAGCGGTTGTTTCTCTTTAAAATATTCTTGTGCCTGTTCGCGTGCCGCTTTCAGCCACACATCAGGTGCACCGTCTGCTTGTAGATCCGGCTTGTTGGGTGTTACGATGGTACAAGCAAGATTTCGACGGCCGATCTTTTGCATCCGGTCATACAAGTCAGGCGCCACGTTGCGCAAGCGAAGAATGAGCGAATTTTCGGCTTCACGTCCGGCGTCGTAGTCTGAAAATGCGCCGCGCTCCTCCGCCATTTTTACCGTCGACTCGCAGGTTGCCACTGCCAACGACTGTTTAATAGCTCGCGTATGTGCTCCCGCTGCCGGCGTATCTTGTGATAGTCCGAGTGCAGCGAGTGTTTCCGCCTCGCCCGTGAGTAGCAGGCTCGTAGGGCGATAAGTCAGCAGTCGGCGGCGCACCTTTTCCCAAAGTCTTTGTTCGATCTTTTTCGCCTCCTCAGGCAGGTCTGCATCGGTTAGGTTGTGCAGCAAACGTTCGATCTTCTCTTCTTCAATATCTATGAGGTCATCGGCGAGCCGCTGAATCAGGAATAAGTGGCGGCGAAACAGCTTATGATCGAAGACGGCTTGTTCTGTAAAAGGTTGCTCCACGTAGCTGTAGAGATTCACCGTAAGCAGCCGGCTACTGTCGTAAGTAGCGAGTGGAATAGTCGCGTTTAGCGTTGCCGCGAGCGCTTGCGGGCGTGCCCCGGCGTAGCATCCGGCCAACTGCTCTTTGAGAATATTGTCGCCAAACTGAATTTCCGGCGCCTCATTACGCATCGCCTTGCGCAGGAGTTTCTCCCAAAGCCGGCGAGCGTCGATGTTGGTGGCGAGCAGCGGGCTTTCGGCATCGATGGGAAACTGCTGCCGGTAGCTTTCGCCTTTAGCCACGGCATACATAAAGTCGTCGTCAATGAGCAGGCAGCAATTGACACCCGCGGCCGTTCGCATTCGCGCCCCGGCATCTATAAAAGCCTCTGCGTCGGGATGCTTTATACTCAAGGAGAGTGTGATCGAGCCGCAGGCCATAAGGCGTGCTGTTTCCTGCCGCGAACGAGCGTAGCGCTCCAGCGCACTGACAACGTCCGGTGTAGCTCTTTCCGATTGTTCTGCTTGAAGTTGAGCGGGATAAATCCGAGATAAATCGTGCCCCAATGCCACGCCGCGCCGCAAGAGGTAAACCTCCTCATCATCAGCTTGCAGCAGCTCATGATACGAATAAGCCTTTGGTCCAAAACCGATGGCAATAGCGTCAGCAATAGGCGCCGACTGCTGCTGATTGCCCAAGCCGGCCAGCATTGGTCCGGATAGGCTGACGTGATGAGCGGGATAGAGCAAACCGAAGATCTCCTCCTCGCTTACGGGGTTTGGATATTTGGATTCGATGCGTGCCAATGCGCCGGCACAGCGTCGGAGCGTAGCTTCCGGCATAGCCTCCAGCAGATGGCCTGACGCATCTTTCAGAGCGTAGGTCTCAATCCATTGGTAGGCAGCAGTCTCGTTGCCTTCATAATATTTGCTTGCGGCGCGTAAGGCCTCATCGTAGGGGGTGGTAGTCTGTTTCACGATCAACCAATTGAGGACATAATATAATGATACTGCAAAACTAACTAATAAACGGCAAAGCGGCAACGCTCAGCGGCCTCTCTTCGCAGGCGTAGGATAAGTTTGCAGCCGTTGGCCGTTTGCCTTCGGAGCCTTCCAACTGCACACGGCAGCGTTGATGGTCATTGCCGGATCGGCGTCCTTCCGCTTTTTGCCCCCTATAGCCTTGTGGGCGCCGAGCGTGCTTCGTAGCCCATCCCTGCTATCTCAATACCGCTATTTTCTTGCTGAAAATGAATGGATTGGATTTTATGTTGAGGACGATAAAAGTCGAGTTGTGCCCGATTCTGTCCTCGCCTTGATCCGGGCGCTTTGGCGCGAGCTTAAGGCATGCCTTTATATAAAGTATGCGCTTTGAACGGCGAAAAGTAAGTCTCCCAAAAGTGGCAATGAAGCGTTGGGCCGTAAACCGTGCTGCGTGCGCTTCATCCTGCCGTCCTCTCGTTTGCGAAGTTTGCGCTCGTGATAAAAAGGGCTTACGCTCGTGATAAAAAAGGTTTGCGCTCGCGAGAAAAAAGGTTTACGTTCACGAGCGTAAGCTTAGCCGGCGGGGCGCGTGCCGCTACAAAAGAAGATGAAAGAGCCTAAAAATAAGCCTTTGTGCGTATAAAAATGCATAATACGGCCGTCTTCTTAGGAATAAATGTATGCAAGAGCATATTTTGATGTAAAAATGCTTATTTTTGCCTTGTCTTTTATCACTACTTCAGCAGGTGAATTGCGAAATGGGCGACCAATGAAGAGAGGTATGCATGTAATAGTGCTGTCGAGTAACCGACAAGCTCAATTATCAAACTCGTTATGAGAGGTTTCTAAAACCTATTTTTAAGATAAGGATAAGGATAGCGCAGAAAGGGACGTTAGAAGATTTGTAGACTACTATTAATTTAATCAATAAGAACTATGATGAAGAAGTACTTATTAGTATTTGTAGCCTTTGTAATGGGCGTTGCTGCTTGGGGTCAATCAGCTTCAAAACACCTTACGTTTAAGGAGCTCCCTATTGATGGGACGCAAGAAGAGTTCGCACGCAAGTTGGAGCGTATCGGCTTTACTTTTGTGCGAGTCGATAGCGAGGGAACGATGCTGGCCGGTGGCGTTGCCGAATATCCCGACTGCGAGGTAGCTGTATTTACGCCGCGTGGCGTTAGAGATGTGTCTTCAGTAGGCGTGATCTTCCCGGGGCGCACTTCATGGGCTGAAGTAATGAAAGACTACAGCACGTTGAAGAATATGCTCATCAGAAAATATGGCACGCCGGATAAAGTGACAGAGCAATTTCTTTGCAGTATGAGGCCGAGCAGCGACGATGAGAAGTTGAACTGCTTGAGAGAAGACCAATGCAAGTATGCTACGTCGTTTGACATTGATGAGGGCGACATCCTGCTTCAGATGGGCCACGATAACCACGGCGTTTGCTACGTGACGCTCGGCTATCGTGATAAGCAGAACGCGGCAAATTCGAGTGACTGGCCGCCCGTAGAGGAAAGAGCCGCCGGAAGGCGTGCAGTTCGCTAAGAAGCAAGTGCACTTTAGTTGTGTTTGCTGCCGGCCGAATGGTTTTTGCCGTCTTGGGCAGTAGATGCTTGGATCACTTTGAAATTTTAGGCGTGTCAGCTGATGGCACGCCTTATTTTTTATGTAAAAAGTTGGAGCAGAAGGGGCGGCATATCGATGAGCGGCATAACGAGCAGCGGGCGATAAGTGGTTTAGTTCACTTATCGCCCGCTGTTTTGTCGAGGCTCTTATGCCCAATGGGGCAGTGGTCGCTCGGTGGCGGGGCTTAGAGCTCGAGGTCTTGATTGAAAATCTCGTGCCAAGGTAAGCCCTGCTTGTTAAGTTCGTCCATAAAGTGGTCGGGATCAAACTCCTCGACGTTCCATACGCCCGGACGATTCCATTCGCCTAACATAAACATTCGCGCACCAATGCAAGCCGGCACACCCGTAGTATAGCTTACGCCCTGCATGCCCGTTTCTTCATAGGCTGCTTGATGCGAGCAATTGTTGTAGATATAATAGGTCTGCTCCTTGCCGTCTTTCAAGCCGCGAATGCGACAGCCGATGCTGGTTTCTCCTTCGTAGTTCTCGCCAAGCTCTTGCGGGTTGGGCAAAACGGCTTTGAGGAATTGCAGCGGTACGATTTCCATACCGTTATAATTGATAGGCTTGATACTATCCATCCCGATGTTTTGAATCACGCGGAGGTGTGTCAGATATTCTTGGCCGAAAGTCATCCAGAAGCGCGCACGGCGAATCGTCGGATAGTTCTTGACGAGGCTTTCCAGCTCTTCGTGGTGCAGCAAATAGCTCTCTTTGGGCCCTACGTTAGGATAATTGAGCGTTTTGTGGATCTCTAATGGCTCGGTTTCGCGCCATTGGCCGTCTTCCCAAAAGAGTCCCTTTTGTGTAATCTCGCGGATGTTGATCTCCGGATTGAAGTTGGTCGCAAAAGCCTTGTGATGATCGCCGGCGTTACAATCGACGATGTCTAAGTATTGTATTTCGTCGAAATGATGCTTGGCGGCGTAGGCCGTAAATATGCTCGTCACGCCCGGATCAAAGCCGCAACCCAAAATAGCCGTGAGTCCGGCAGCCTCGAAGCGCTCTTTGTAGGCCCACTGCCAACTATATTCGAAATGGGCCTCGTCTTTTGGCTCGTAATTGGCCGTATCAAGATAGCTGCAACCGTGACGAAGGCACGCCTCCATTATGGTTAAATCTTGATAAGGTAAGGCGAGGTTCATCACCAAATCAGGTTTAAACTCGTCAAAAAGGCACACGAGTTCGTCGATATTATCGGCATCGACGCGCGCCGTCTTGATTTTCGGATTGCCAATTGCACGGACGATGTCATCACATTTAGATTGCGTCCGGCTGGCTATCATAATGTCGCTGAAAACGTCTGCGTTTTTTGCTACCTTGTGAGCTGCAACGGTGGCTACACCGCCTGCGCCGATTATGAGTACTCTTCCCATTTTATAATTGATTGTTGTTGATGTCTGTCAGATGATGATTGATAAGCGGCGGTAGGCCTTAGCTGCCGCTAAGTCGAGGTCTTAGTCGGCCAAATTGCCGGTTATTGCTATTTGTTTCAGAGTTCGTCACCGCTGATTCCCAGTGCGCTCATCAGCGAATAGCCTAAAATTTCCTGACTAAAGCCTTGTCCGGTCTGCGGCTCCATTGCAAAGAGCGTTACGCTCTTATTTGTCAGTCGGCCGATGGCGTTTTTGATTTGCGGACCGTAGGTTTCCACGTCGCCGATAATCATTATGCGCTCCACAGCTTCAGCTTCGCCGAGCGCAAGGATTGATTGCGTGAACAATTCGCCCTTTGTGATGATCGATTCGACGGGGAAACTGTGCAGCGTAAACTCTCCCAAATTGTCGTGGAAGGCTTTGGCGTCTAATTCGTCGGCAAAAACGGCCGGCTTGAAATGATCAAACTGCTTCTTGCTCGGTTCGTGCAAAAAGAAGGCCTGCACTTGGTTCTCGCCGGGGCGCAGTCCGCCGTCTAAAGCTACGCAATCGAGCCAACGACACAAGTCGCCCAGCTCAATGCGGCGCTCCAACATCCGCTCAAAGTTGACAATCAAGTCAAAAGCTACGCGGTCGAGGTAATCAGCATCGGTCAGGATGACATTGGGCGACCATTCTGCCGGCGTTAAAGGGGCTTTCAAGCTTTTTCCTCCGTCTCTACTGCTTCAGCGGCCTCCTCCGGATCAACGAAATCTTTGTAGCCGGCCTGAACCAGTATGTTATACCATTGTATGAGTTTGATAATGTCAGATTTATGTACGCGTTCGCGGTCATAATTAGGCAATGCCTGCTCCATAAATTCAGCCAATTCTGCAGCCGATGCTTGTTTTGGAGAGAGCGGAGAGGGTTTTCCGTCGAGGGCTTTGCAAATATTGTCGAAGACGTTCATTAAAGGCGTATCTTCCTCGTCGGTATACATTGAAACATCGCTGAGTGCCGTGATTCGATCGCGCAAACCGGCGGGAAAACGACGCTTTTGCTCGTCAAGGGTTTCAAGTATTAACGTGTTACTGCCCCTGGAAACGAGGCGGAAAAGGCCCGGACGGCCTGCGATAGCCAATATTTGTTCTTTCATTTTGCTGTTTGTGTTTCTTTTGAAAAGTAACGGCAAAGATAATGTTTGATGAAGGGATAACCAAGTAAATGCTGCCTTTTGTTGGCATCGATTATCAGGCGCTGCCGGCAAATATAGAAGAATTTTCGCTCCAATTCGCTCGCTGAAGATTAAGCGATAGGAGTCGGAAGCCTGAAGAGGGCGGGGCGCTAACTTGTGTACGGTCGAGCAAGGCTGCACAGCCTTTAATAAGGTCAAGGCTATGTGTAGCGATGGCTTGATCAAACCAAACGAAGGGCATAGTCTTTCGTCGTTTTCGCTTGCCGCTTTGGGTGCGCAACTATATATATAATGTGTGGGAGGGGAAGATGCGCAAGGGGAGTATGAACAGGGCCTGCGTGCGCTTTAGTGGGGGAGGAGCGGCGTTAAATTGGGCGCGCTATTGAGTTCGTTGTCGATAACAATGTCGGCGCGCTTTAACTTTTCGACTTCAGGCATTTGCAAACTGATCCAACGCAAGGCCGTCGTGCGGTCTATATTGTCGCGATCCATAATGCGGGCGATGCGGGTGTCCTTTGAAGCGTGAACGAGCACCACTTGGTCCACCAAAACATCAAAGCCAGACTCGTACAAAATGGCACTTTCCATATACGTGATAGGCGCTTTTTGCCGTGCATGCCAATCGAGGTAGCACTTGCGTACGAGAGGGTGGACAATGGCATCGACTTGTTTTGAATAAGCTGGTCCTTGGCAAATGTAGGTAGCCAACTTGGGCTTGTTTAGTTCGCCTGTTGGCGAATAAACATCAGCGCCCACCAAGGCTTTCAGGGCCTTTCTTACGTCCAAGTTTGTGCGAATGATGCGTTTGGCTTCATCGTCGCAATAAAAAACGGGGAAGCCTTTTTCTTCCAACAATCGGCAGATGTAGCTTTTCCCGCTTCCGATGCCTCCGGTTATGGCTCGCTTAATGGGAGTTACCATTATTGTCGCTGTCGGGGTTGTCTTCAATGACGTAATCTACATCTTGCGGGGAAATGCGAACGTGCCTTACGCCCGGCGGGACAGACTTTAACGAGAGGTGGTAGCGCGACGATCGGTTTTCTAACAGACTTTCGTAGTTGACAACCAGCACAAATTGGTCGGCATTCACAGAGCGGTAGAGGTGCATCCCGACTTGGAATGTGACGTTCACGCTTGAAGGAAAGGTGCGCAGGGTCTTGGAGGCGGGGAAGTTGACTTGCTGCACGGGCACTTGGACGGTCTTCTCCACCAAGCGGTCTACGATAATGTTGAGATTGATCTTCTCGGGGACAAACTTCACGCCGGGCGCCGTCTGAAAGGATACCGCCTTCTTCGTGTTGTCTGTCAGCCCCGTTAATCGTAAGGGGATCGTCTGTGCGGCGCGAATGGTGCTCAACTGATTGCGAGCGGCGTAGACAGTGACGCTATCCGGAACGTAGCGCACTTGCATGACGTAAAACGGATCCGCAGCTTCAAACGTGCCATTAACCACTACGGGCACGCGCTTCCGCTCCCCGTAATTAAAATAAAATTCTACCTGCTGCGGGCGTTGGGTTATGATCTGCATGCCTTGTGGCAGGCGTTGCGATAAGAGCTTTGCCAGCTCAGCAGACGAGACTATGCCGTGTCCGGAATTGTCAGTGTAGTCGCTAAAGTTGATTTGAATCGGACTATCGTCCTTATTTTGCGCAACAGTTAAAAGATTAAAGCCTTTATCGCGCAGACTTACGTGAATGCTCTTTGGAATATCGGTCGTGATAACAACATTCTCGGGGACGTTGACCAACTTGATGGGAAACTCAAACTCTTGTTTGTACGTCTCATTCAGGTTTGTAAAAACCCAGAACGCAAAACTGATGAACAAAAACACTAAAAAGGTGAAGAATTGCTTGTTCCAAATCAAGGAAAAGCCCTTCTTCGCCCACCTGTTTAGCTTTTTGCTCAATCGTTCTTCCATCTGTGCGTTTGCGCGGCCCGCTTTCAACGCCGCAGGCTTGCTTTGGCGTTATTTAGGTTGCCCTTTCGGCATAATGGCGGAGCGATCAAATTTGATTTCAACGCCGGTGCTTACGCTCAGCGTAATGATGTCGTTGTCCTCAATGCGTTTGATTGTGCCGTGGATGCCGCCAATGGTGATGACGTCTTGCCCCACTTCGAGCGCATTGCGAAATTTCTGAATTTCCTTCTGTTTTTTATTTTGTGGGCGAATCATGAAGAAATATACGATGGCAAATAAGCCAACGAGCATCACGATCATCTGAATGCCGCCCCCTTGCGGTTGCGCTGCAGCCAAAGGAATAAAGTTCATAGTCTTAATATTGTTTGGGTGTTTATTTTAAAAGTAATTTTTCAGCTTGGAGATACTTCACGACGTGGTCAAGCAGGCCGTTAATGTACGAAGAACTGCGCGGCGTGCTGTAGATTTTAGCGATGTCTAAGTATTCATTAAACGTCACGTTCAAGGGGATCGTCGGGAAGGTGAGCATTTCCGTCAACGCGATCTGCATAATGATTACGTCCATAAAGGCTAAGCGGCCAAATTCCCAGTTTTTGCTGTTGCCACGGATCAGGTCGCGCATTTCTTCGCCACGCTCGATGGTCGTTTGGAAAAGTTCCAGCGCGAATTGGTGGTCGTCTTCCGTGTCATACTCCGGTAAGATCTCCTGTTTCTCCCCACTTGACGGCGTGAAGCGCTTGATGGTTTTCAAGACGAAGCTGTCTACAACGTCCTTGTCGTCATTCCAATAGAGACTGTGCTCTTCCAGAAAATCGACCAACTCATCATTGTTGCAGACATACGTCTTATAGAGTTTGCGAATCAATTCGCGATCTGCCTCGTAGTCGAAATTTTCTTTGTCCATATACATTTGGAAAATCTCGCTTTCGACAAAGAGCGTGTAGATCTTTTTTACATAGAGTTCCTCATCGTCCCACTCAGCGTGGTGCTCACGATAGGCGTTCAAGGCCTCGTTTTCGTCCAGTTGGCGCAAGAATTGGTTCTCAGCCAGTCGACTATCGGGTGAATTGCTACCTATTTTCGTTCCTAAGCGCTCTGCGCGTGCGGCTCTCATGCCTTCTTTCTTCTCCGCATATTGGCGGATATTCATCAGGAAGCAAAGCAAATATTGATAGAGCTCGTGAGCTTTCGACAAGCTGAAGTTTAATTCCTTCAGCGCAACGTCCATTGTCTTTCCCGGGTTTTGATAATATGCATAGATCAGCTGAACCACTTTCAGCCGAATAAGTTCTCGGTTAATCATTCTTTCGTCTAAGAAAAGTGTTGCTTGTTGATAATGGGGCAAAATTACGAAGAAAACTCTCCTTATTCAACTTTTACCGCTACTTTTTCCAAAGTTATTTGCCGCCGAGGCGTAATGGGGCGTCTGCGGAGCCGAAGCGAAGGTTGCGGCGGCTTCTTTGCGCCTTCTTTGTGGTTGCCGAGTTTTAAGCGAAGTTGTATATAAATGATGTGTGTCGCGGGCTGGGAGGCTGCCGGCGCAGCAATTGGCGCGGGGCTAAGGCGCGGCGCTCACCAAGTCTGAGGGGCGTTTCTTTGGCGCTTTATGCGGAAGTTCCAAGTTCTGAGGCCGGCAAGCGCCCTTGCCTATTCCCCCGCCCATTTGTTGCATAATTTGTTGGTGATGACTGCAATACAGATCCGCTGACTGCTCGTTTTAGTCGATACGCGTTGGCTTGTTGATTCGCCCTTCGCCCTTGCGTAGTATTGCCATCGAGTTGTGCGCCTGTCGGGTTGAGCGTAGTCTGCGAATGAACATCGTAGGCATACGAAACTTTTCTCTTTTAAATGCAATGGTTTGATAATTAGCCCTATTTGTTTCGTTTTCTTACAGACAAACACGCGTTGTTTTTCGCTTTTATCCCCTCCGCTCATTGTTTGCTCCCACCAAACTATCGTTTGCTGCCGCCAAACCATTGTTTGCTGCCGGCAAATCATCGTTTGCTCCCACCAAACAAAAAAACGTCGGTGCTTTATGACCGCAATATTTGTTGGTCGCACGCGCCGATTTGCTTTCAGCTTATGCAGTATACGTGTTTTTCAGGTGCGAAAGCCTGTTTGCTCTAATAATAAAAGGCGCTAAGCCATCGACCGTGCACTTTGCCCAAGGAGAAGGTAGATATTGTCGGCCGAGGCTAAGCCGTCTTAAACAGAAAATGGGTTGTAAATTTTGCTGAATTGGCAGAAAAAGTTGCCCGTTGCAGCCTGCATTCTCCGGAAGTTTGACTATTTTTGTTGACGATAAGTGCAAGTCCTCTCCAAGGGGCGAACCGGTACGCCGATCATTGAGGCCGGTGGTTCATCGCCCGATTTTAGTTGATAAAAATAGCGGACTTCGCGGCGCAGCGTTTAATTAAAATACCAGGATATGTTGAAGAAGATTTTGTGGTTCTTATGCCTGCCGTTTTTCGTGGCTACGGCGGCGGCTCAGGGCTTGACGGGCGCTTGGAGCGGTAAGCTTTCGGTGCAAGGAATGCAACTCACCCTCGTGCTCCACGTGAGCAAGGACGCGGCGGGTAAAGACGTCTGCACCATAGATAGTCCCGACCAAAGCGTGAGGGGGATGCCGGCCGAGGTAAATCTGATTACTGACGACTCGCTGAGCATCTCCGTACCTATGATCGGCGCTGCGTATGCCGGTAAGCTTGAAGGTGGCGTGCTGAAAGGCGTATTTCGTCAAGTGGGTTATGCGTTTCCGCTTAATTTAGAGCGCGGCGAGGCGCCCATCTATCGCCCTCAGGAGCCATCACCCCCATATCCGTATGAGACAAAGGAAGTAACGTTTACAAACCCTGCGGCCGGGGCAACGCTATCCGGCACTTTGTGTTATCCACAAGCCACGGGAGGCAAGCGAAAAGTGCCCGTAGTCTTGATGGTCAGCGGTAGCGGGCAGCAAAATCGAGACGAAGAAATTTTTGACCATAAGCCCTTCCTCGTAATAGCCGACTGCTTGGCGCAAATGGGCATTGCCAGTTTGCGTTATGACGACCGCGGCACGGGAAAAAGCACCGGCGACGCCTCGCGCTCCACGATGTTTGACAATGCCGCCGATGCGCTGGCCGGCTTGCAGTATCTGCGCTCGCAGTCGGACTTCGGACCGGTCGGCATTCTCGGACATAGCGAGGGCGGATGCATCGCTTTCATCCTCGCAGCCCAAGGCAAGGCCGATTTTATCGTGAGTTTGGCGGGCAGCGGTGTGAAGGGCGATATTCTGTTGGCCGAACAACTCCGCGCGGCGCTGGAGGGGCAGGGCCCGCAGGCAGAGATGGATGCTTATTATAAAGCGATGAAAGCCGTGTATGCCTACAAAGCGAGTCACCCGCAAGTGGATAATCCCGACGAAGTGGTGAATAAAATCTTGCAACAGACACAAACGAAACTGAATGTGGGGCAAAAGTCCTCTATGATTGACTTCTTGAAGAGCGATAACCCCTGGTTGCAAAGTTTTATTTCAACGGATATGGCCGACTATGTCAGACAAACGCGCTGCCCGGTAATGGCTGTCAATGGCGAAAAGGATGTGCAGGTGGCCGCAAAGCCCAACCTCGACGCTTTCAGACGCTTGCTGCCGGCCAACAAACTGAATCTGATTAGGGAATATGCGGGACTGAACCATCTCTTTCAGCATTGCACAACGGGAAAGCCTACCGAATATCGACAGATCGATGAGACGATCTCTTTTGAGGTGGTGCAGGACATTATAGATTGGATTAAAAGTTTGCCCGCTCCAAAGAAATAGCCCGCGAAAACGCCGCCGGCGCGAAAAAAACGCCGCTTTAGCTTGGCAAACTTTTGATATAGTTGTAATTTTGCCCACGATTTGTCCGCCTTGTGGGCGTCAGCTCTTCGTGCGATGGCGAATTAGGTAATTACTAATTTAGAGTAACACAAACAAAACAATGAAGCAAATTTCTATTTCCGGTGTTAAGCGCACCGAAGTTGGTAAGAGAGCGACCAAAGCTCTGCGTCGCGAAGGTCTTATTCCTTGCAACCTTTACGGCCAACAAAAGAATGAGAACGGCGAAGCTGTAGCTATGGCTTTCGCAATCAGCGAAAAAGATGCGCAAAAGTTGATCTACACGCCGCATATCTACCTCGTAGACATCAATATCGATGGCGAAGATCACAAAGCTGTGCTCCGCGAATCTCAATTCCACCCCGTAAAAGATAATATTCTGCACATCGACTTCTTAGAGGTGCACGCAGAGCGTCCGATTGTTATCGGTGTGCCCATCCAAACGCAAGGTTTGGCGGAAGGTGTACGTGCCGGTGGTCGCTTGATGACGTTGATTCGCAAAATTAACGTACGTGCGCTTTACCAAGACATCCCTGAGAAGTTGCAGATCGACGTTACCAAACTTAAACTCGGTAAGAGCATCAAGGTAGGCGATCTTTCTTACGACAAACTCGAACTCGTTACGCCGAAGGATGTGATTGTCGTGAGCGTTAAGATGACGCGTGCCGCAATGAGTCAGGCTTCTGAGGCAGCAGATGCTGAACCGGAAGAAGCAGAAGCTTAATTTCGACCCTTAAAGATAGATTTGGCAGATGAGTATCCTGTCTCGGCTGGCTTCGCTTTGGACGCGTCGAGCAGATAACTCCGCTGCTGCAATCGTTGAACACGATATGCAATATTTAATTGTCGGTTTAGGCAATATCGGAGACGAATATGCCGAGACGCGACATAACATAGGATTCAGAGTATTGGACGCCCTCGCAACGGCGTCCAATCTCGTTTTTGAAGATCGCCGCTATGGCTTCGTCACGAACTTGCGCGTGAAAAATAAGCGCTTGCTGCTCTTGAAGCCGTCAACGTATATGAACGCTTCCGGCAATGCTGTGCGCTACTGGATGCAGAAAGAAAAAATCCCCATCGAGCGTGTGCTCGTCGTTGTCGATGATTTGGCGCTCCCGTTTGGTGCTTTGCGCTTACGAGCCGGCGGTAGCGAAGCCGGACATAACGGTTTGCGCAGCATAACCCAATGTCTGGGCACACAGCAATACGCCCGCCTTCGCTTTGGTATTGGCAATGATTTTCCGCGCGGCGGTCAGGTCGATTTTGTGTTGGGCAAATTCGGCCCGGAAGACCTGCTGGCGATGCCGCAACGCGTAGAAACAGCCGGCGAGATTGTAAAGAGTTTCGCCCTATCCGGTATTGATTTCACAATGAACCACTACAATAAAAAATGAACGCAGAGGCACGCTTGGATAAATGGCTTTGGGCCGCGCGAATCTTTAAGACGCGCACTTTGGCCGCAGATGCCTGCAAGAACGGCCGCGTTCAGATCAACGGCGCTCAGGCAAAGCCGGCACGAAGTGTGAAAGTGGGCGACCGAATTAGCGTTCGCAAGTCGCCCGTGACTTATACCTTTCGCATCAAGTCGGCCATAGAAAAGCGCGTGGGCGCAAAACTGCTTCCGGATGTCTATGAAAACATCACGACGCCTGAACAATACGAGCTGTTGGAGCTAAGTAAGATCAGCGGCTTTGTGAATCGGGCTCGCGGAACGGGGCGCCCCACGAAGAAAGATCGGCGTGCGCTCGACGAGTTTACGATGCCGCAATTTTTTGACGATGATTTTTTTGATGATGAGACGGATTGGAGCGATAAGCACGCAGATTTGAGCGAAGCATCGACCGATTAACGTTTCTTTGTCGCCATCTTTTTTTCATTCCAAAGCATAAGCCTTGCACCGATGTCCGTTTCTGATCGTGCAAGGCTTATGTTTTTTCTCTGCTGTCCTACTGCCTTGAGGCGCAGTCCCACGGTTTGAACCAGATACTGCTGATTCGGCTATTTTACAAACCCGCCGCCGGTCGCAACTCGTCCCCTTTCGCCCCGCAGCCTCGTGAAGAAGCTTGCTAAAATCCAACTTATCAGGCGAAGTGTTGGGCGACGAGAGCACCGGCGGCTGTTTGTAAACGACTATTTGCATAGTCGTGTTAATTATAATCAGGTCTACAAAATCCGTTTACAGCCCTAAGCGGTGTAGCGTCACATTTTTGAAAGTCGCAGTGCCTTTTTGCGTGTAAAATTTTACAGATTCGTAGGGCGATGTTGGGAATACGAGATTCGTCATCGCGATGCGGCCGCCGTCGACAAAGATTTCCACAGAACACTTGTCGACAAAAACATCCACATGATATGATTTTCCATTGCACAGGTTCAGCGGAGCCCACGTCCCCAGCGCGAAATCGTTCTTATAATTGATGGAATTGATCTTGCGAAATGGCGCTTTGCCGGCTTTTTCTTCGGTCAAGTCGAAATCCTTTTCGATCTGGTGCGGTTCAGCCTTTTCGCCGAAATCCGTTAGACCACTTTCCGTTCGATCCATTACCAATTTTCCGGCCTTCGTATCCAAGTAGATTTTGACCTTCTCTCCTTTGCTATTGTATAGTTCAAATCCTGCCGTACCGGCCTCGCTTGGCGTGATATCCATCTCCAGTTCAAAAGCCTCACCGGTGCCGGCTAAAAGATTTTTCTCCGCTTTTGGCGCTTTCTCCGTCGCCTTTAGCGTGCCGACAAGTCGCGTCGATTTACGCAAAGCTCTGACTTCAGCGGCCACATTAGCGCCCATATACGTTTCGCCATCCTTTGTGAAGAGGAACAACTCGCGCGGAAGCGTATTCGCGCCGCGATATTGCTTGGTCGGCGTCACGTTTGCATATTGCCAATTGCTCATCCAAGCAAGCCCCAAAACACGATCGCCCGTTCCCGAGAAAGTTACCGTGGCGTAATGGTCCTTGCCATAGTCTAAAAACTTGGCTTCCTTCGGCCCATCATCGCATACGAAATTCGTTCCGTCAAATTCGCCCACAAAATATTCCGTAGCACTGCCACCAAATAAGCATCCCGGATTGATGTTGACAATCATCACATATTTTTGGTGCTGACTGTTGCCATCGACAGGCAGACGGAAAAAGTCGGGGCATTCGAATTGATTCGGTTGCGCTCCATACCCTTGTCCAAAACTACTGACATAGGTCCAATCTTTCAAGTTGGGCGATGAATAGAAACGCATTTCCTTATCGGCCGATACAATCATGTACCACAAATTTTTCGGTGCGAACCAGAAGACTTTGGGATCGCGAAATTCTTTGAGTCCATCGAAAGGGCGCAGCACGGGGTTGTGCTCATATTTCGTAAACGTATAGCCGCCATCCGTGCTATAAGCCAAGCATTGGATCTGTCCGTTTTCATCGCTGGCCGACGTATAAAGCGCTATGATGGCATCTTTACCAAAGCCGGCTGTACCCTGTTTGTCAATGACCGAACTACCGGAGTAAATGTGCCCCATCGGGTCGCGATCGAGCGCAGGTGCAGCTGCTTTCCAATGGATTAAATCCGTCGTGGTCGCATGTCCCCAATGCATATTGCCCCATTTCGAGCCATAAGGATTGTATTGGTAACAAAGATGATAGACGCCGTCTTTATAAAACATACCGTTAGGGTCATTCATCCAGCCATAGCTTGGCGTATGGTGGTAAAGCGGCCGATGGTGGTCCGTATTTTCTACATCCCATTCGTTGGAAAGTCGCAGGTGTCCTTGTCGGAGAAAGGCTAAAGCAGCTTTGTCGAGATTCAAAATCTTAATCGTGCTTTCTTTACCTTCATTCAGCGCGAACGGCACTTCGTAATCGACCTTGCCAACTGCCAAGCGGACATCCATCCACGTGTCGCTCGGGCGTTGATTGTCCAATAATACTTTTGCTTCGGGCTTATCTTCTTCGATCGGAAGAAGCAGATATTTCGGCGAGTTATGAATGTGGATGACGAGTGTGTCTCCGCACTCGCGCAGCTTCATTTGCTGTGCTTGCGAGGTCAATGCTATGCCAGATAAAGCAGCACTAAGCATTATTGGAATCTTTTTCATAACTTTGATATATAAGCTGTGCGCAACGCCCTGCTGAGTTTGTCGCGTCAAGTGTCCTTACGCCATCACGAAATGCCGATTACGCTTTTTCTGCCACGGCCTTTTGCCGGCAGATGATAAATGAGGGAAAGCACGTTCGTCGTTTTTGTGTTCGTTCGTCTCTGCTTTGTGCATGCAAATTTAATGAACAACTTTGACAACTGCAATAGTTTGCCGCGTTTCTTCCATAAGTTTTTTTCAATGCTCTTTATCTTAGATTAAGGTCTCTGCGGCGGGGCGTGCCGGCTGCCCGGTCGATGCTGACATTTGCTTGTCTGCGTCTTGCAGCTTCTTATTTTTCTTCCTGCTCTTGCCTTTTACGCCGCCCCTTCAAGCCAATAACTCCGAAGACTTGGCGCCTACCTTTTTTGTCGTGAGAATAAAGGTTTACGCTCGTGATGATAAAGGTTTGCGCTCGTGATAACAAAGGTTTACGCTCACGAGCGTAAACAGTAAAAGCCCGATTGGGGTGTATGAAATTGAGCTTAGCTTGCTTGTTTATCAGTGTGTTATAAAAGAATTATAAAGTATGCCTTGCGCCGGGTCGATCGCCGGTTTTGCGAAAAGTAATCGCCGCAAAAAAATCCTGCGAGGTACAGCTTACCTCGCAGGATTTTTAGTAAGATGTTTACGTCTGCGCCGTTATTTATCGGTCGCGCGGCGATTTAATCTAAGCCTTTCAGTCCCTCATACGGCCGGCCACTCAAGAAGGCTTGCTTGATGATGGGAGACGTATAGGCATAAGGCAAATATTCTACAGACGAGATCGGCTCCGTGAGGAAGAAGTTGGCCACTTTTCCAACGGCAATTGATCCATAATCTTGACTTTCGCCCAGTGCATAAGCCGCATTGATGGTTGCTGCATTGATTGCCTCAGCCGGCAATAGACGCATCTTGATGCAGGCCAAGGAGACGATGAACTTCATATCGCCCGAGGGCGTAGAACCCGGGTTGTAGTCGCTGGCGAGCGCCACGCCGAGGCCGGCACTGATCATCTTGCGGGCCGGCATGAAGGGGATGTTGAGGAAGAAGGACGTGCCCGGCAATGCCGTTGGCATCGTTTCGCTGTTAAGAAGCAGTTCGAAGCCCGCTTCGTCCATACTTTCGAGGTGGTCGACGGAGAGTGCGTTGTATTTTACGCCAACGGCTACGCCGCCGGAGGGGGCTAACTCTTCAGCGTGGATTTTCGGGCGGAGGCCGTAGCGTGCGCCGGCTTCAAGAATGCGGGCCGTCTCTTCGACGGTGAAGAAGCCCTCGTCGCAGAAGACGTCGATGTAGTCGGCCAACTGCTCTTTGGCTACGGCCGGAATCATCTCATTGATCAACAAATCAACGTATTCGGGCTGCGTATATTGACGGCCTACGGCGTGTGCACCGAGGAAGGTGGCTTTGATCTTGAGTGGCGTTGTTTCTTGCAAACGACGGATGACGCGCAGCATCTTCAACTCGTCGGCCGTATTGAGTCCGTAGCCGCTTTTCACTTCTACGCAACCCGTACCCTTGCGGATGATCTCGTCAGCGCGACGCAGGGCTTGGCGATAGAGTTCGTCCTCGCTCAATTCGTGGAGATGGTCGGCAGAATTGAGGATGCCGCCGCCGCGGCGGGCGATCTCGGCGTAACTCAATCCGCGGATTTTGTCGACAAATTCGGCCTCGCGACTACCGGCGTAAACAATGTGGGTGTGGGGATCGCACCAAGAGGGAAAAATGCTGCCGCCGCAGGCATCGATTACTTGATCAAAGCTGCTCTCAGTAGGCATATTGTCGGTCATTTTTCCGAAGCCGCTGAAGCGATCGCCGTCGACGGTGAGGTAGGCATTGTCGATTACCTCTAAATTGGCCATCTCGCTGCCTTGCAGGCGGAGGGGGCGGTGGTTGTCGACGACGAGGTGGGCTATATTTTTGACCAGAAGAGTGCGGGTCTTGCTTGTTGCTGTCATAAGGTGGCAAATTATGATCGAGGGGCAGCCGGATACGGCACGCCCCTCAATCGTTGTCGTTGGTAATGTTTGATGGCGACGATGCTTGTCGCCGTATAGTTAACCGCGCAAGAATTGTACGGACGTCTCAATGTGAGGATACATCACCTCATCTTCGCTGATGAAGGGCACAGCCTTGCGATAAGCGGCGTGGATCGCTTCGATGGCGGGAGATGACTTGAGCGGGCGACGGAAGTCTAAGGCTTGGGCTGCATTGAACAGCTCGATAGCCAATACGCGCTCGGTATTGAGGGCCACTTTGTACAACTTGATGGCTGCATTGGCGCCCATACTTACGTGGTCTTCCTGACCTTGGCAGGACGGAATGCTGTCAACGGACGCGGGCGTGCACAACGACTTGTTAAGACTTACGATGGAAGCCGCTGTATATTGCGTGATCATGAAACCGCTGTTTAAGCCCGGATTAGCAACGAGGAAGCTGGGCAGGCCGCGGGTGCCGCTTACTAACTTGTAGATGCGGCGCTCGGAAATGTTAGCCAACTCGTTGAGGGCAATAGCCAAGAAGTCGATGGGCAATGCAATGGGTTCGCCGTGGAAATTGCCGGCTGAGATCACGAGATCTTCGTCGGGGCAAACCGTAGGATTGTCGGTCGCGGAGTTGATTTCCGTGTCAATCACTGATTTTACGTAGTTGATCGTATCTTTCGCAGCACCGTGTACTTGCGGAACGCAACGGAAAGAGTAGGGATCTTGGACGTAAGTCTTCGGCTGCTTGATCAATTCGCTGCCTTCCAAGAGTTGCTTGATGCGAGCTGCCGTATCGATCTGGCCTTTGTGCGGTCTAACCGCGTGAACAGCAGGCGTAAACGGCTCGGGGCGGCCTTCGTAGGCGTCGAGAGACATCACGGCGATCTTGTCGGCCCAATCGCTGAGCTTCATAGCTTGGAGAAGTCCCCAAACAGCGAAAGAGCTCATGTTCTGCGTACCATTCAAGAGTGCCAAACCTTCTTTGGAAGCTAAGTGAATGGGCTTCCAGCCTTTCTTCTCCAAAACTGCTGCGCCGGTCATCACTTCGCCTTCAAACTCTACTTCGCCTAAACCAACCAAAGGCAAGCTGAGGTGGGCAAGCGGCACGAGGTCGCCGGATGCGCCCAGAGAACCCTGCATATAAACAATGGGGTAGATGTCGTTGTTGAAGAAGTCGATGAGTCGCTCTACAGTATCGAGTTTGCAGCCTGAGAATCCGTAGCTCAAAGATTGAATCTTTAGGAGCAACATGATTTTTACGATCTCGTTGGGAACGCGATCTCCTACGCCGCAAGCGTGAGACATCATCAAGTTAACTTGAAGTTGTTCTAACTCTTCTGCGCTCACAGAAACGTTGCAAAGGGAGCCGAAACCTGTTGTTACGCCGTAGATCGGTGCTTTGTTTTCTGCAATCTTCTTATCTAAGTATTCTCGACAACGCTGAATGCGTTGGCGGGCGTCGTCGCCCAATTCGAGTTTGTATCCTTTTTCGATGATTTCGCCGACGCGTTCGATGGAGAGGTGCTCAGCTGAAATGATATGCTTCATTGCTTTGTTGGTATTTTAGTTGAATAAGTTGTTGATGAGATCATCTTCGACAAGGTTGGGCATAGTTACCTTGAAGCCCGGCGTGCGTTGCATCTCGCGTTCGATAGCGTGCATCGAACCTTCGTTGCGCGCCCAACTGCGGCGAGCAATGCCGTTGTTTACGTCCCAGAAAAGCATTTCTCGGATGTGGCGGGCGCTATCTTCGCTGCCGTCAATGAGCATGCCGAAGCCGCCATTGATTACTTCGCCCCAACCAACGCCGCCGCCGTTGTGGATAGATACCCACGTAGCGCCGCGGAATGAGTCGCCGATGACGTTTTGGATAGCCATATCGGCGCAGAATTGAGAACCGTCATAAATATTGCTGGTCTCGCGGAAGGGAGAATCGGTGCCGGAAACGTCGTGGTGGTCGCGGCCGAGTACGACGGGCTTGCTGATTTCTCCTTTCTTGATTGCTTCATTAAATGCGGCAGCGATTTTTGCGCGGCCTTCAGCGTCAGCATAAAGGATGCGCGCTTGAGAACCTACGACAAGGCGATTGCGGCCGGCTTCTTTGATCCAATGGATGTTGTCGTCCATTTGGCCTACGATTTCTTCGGGCGCTTCTTGGCGGATTTTCTCCATTACTTCGGCTGCAATGCGGTCGGTCGTCTCCAAATCTTTGGGGTCGCCGGACGTACATACCCAACGGAAAGGTCCAAAACCGTAGTCGAAGAACATCGGGCCCATAATATCTTGTACGTAGGACGGATAGCGGAACTTGCCATCGCTGCCTACAATGTCGGCACCGGCGCGTTGACTTTGCAACAAGAAGGCATTACCATAGTCGAAGAAGTACATGCCCTTTGAAGTCAATTTGTTGATAGCCGTTACTTGGCGGCGCAGAGATTCTTGTACGCGTTCACGGAACTGTTCCGGATCTGCTGCCATCATATCGTTGGACTCTTCGAGCGTCATGCCGACGGGGTAGTAGCCGCCTGCCCACGGGTTGTGCAAAGACGTTTGATCGCTACCCAAGTCAACGTGAATCTCCTCCGCAGCCAAGCGCTCCCACAAGTCGACAACGTTGCCGACGTAGGCCATAGAAACTGTCTGCTTCTCAGCTACGGCCTTGCGGATAGCCGGAATGAGTTCGTCGAGATCATTATGCAGTTCGTCGACCCAACCTTGTGCGTGACGTTTTTCCGCTGCGTGCGGATTGATTTCTGCTACCACACTCACGACGCCGGCAATGTTGCCCGCTTTGGGCTGTGCGCCGGACATACCACCAAGACCGGAGGAGATGAAGAGCATTCCTTTAATTCCGTCTTGGCTCTTGTTGCTGCCCATTTGCTTGCGAGCTGCGTTGAGCACTGTGATTGTCGTGCCGTGAACAATACCTTGCGGGCCGATATACATATAAGAACCCGCCGTCATTTGGCCGTATTGCGATACGCCCAAGGCATTGTTGCGCTCCCAATCATCCGGCTTCGAGTAGTTGGGGATAACCATACCATTCGTTACCACTACGCGGGGTGCATTCTTGTGAGAGGGGAAAAGACCGAGCGGGTGTCCGGAGTACATCACCAAAGTTTGCTCGTCCGTCATCTCACTTAGGTATTTCATCACCAAGCGATATTGCGCCCAGTTTTGGAATACGGCGCCGTTTCCGCCGTAAGTAATCAACTCGTGCGGATGTTGCGCTACGGCGGGGTCAAGATTGTTTTGGATCATCAACATAATGCCGGCTGCCTGCAAGGATTTGTGCGGATAGTCCTCGATTGGGCGAGCGTACATATCATATTGAGGGCGGAATCTATACATATATATACGTCCGTACTTACGCAATTCTTCTGCAAACTCAGGAGCGAGCGTCGCGTGGTACTTCTTGGGGAAGTAGCGCAAAGCATTGCGCAGCGCCAGTTTCTTTTCTTCCGGCGTAAGTATATCTTTGCGTTTCGGAGCGTGACTAACTGAATGGTCATAAGGCCGTAGTTCCGGTAGTATCTCGGGGATACCGGCGCGAATATCGGCCTGAAATTCTGCTAATGTCATAGTTATGATTATTTATTTAGGATCAAAAGGAAAGAGAGTAAGCCTTGGTGGCCAAACTATGGGCGAGAGAGAAAGGACAGGCGGATAAGACGCCACCATATATATAATGTATATGCAGCCGTCTTATCCGCTTTTTCTCATCATTCAGCCATAGTGTGCAATGTTATGCTTCGTTGATTTTACGTTCTACGATACCGATGATTTCAGCTTCCTTCTTTTGTGCTTCCGCAATGAGCTGTTCAGCTTCTGCAATCATTTTTTCGGCCGCTTCACGATCTTTGAGCGATGCCGCGTTGATCTTCACGTTGAGGCCGGCGCCTAAAACTGCTGCTCGTGCAGCCAGAGCGCCTACGCCCGCATCAGAAACGCTGTTGGGGTTGCCATGTTCAGCCATAGCTTGGCAGAGCTCGAACGCCCCAAAGGCTGCCTGCATCGTTTGTAAAGGCACTTGCGTCGCAAAGAGCGTTGCCGCCTGAATAGCTTCAGAGCGCAAGCGCTTATCTTCGTCCGTCTTCTTCGGAAGTCCGAAGGCCTCCATAATCTTATTGAAAGCGCGCGTATCTTCGTCAACAAGCACGAGGAGTTCGTCAGAAAGCGCTTGGCCTTTGTCTGCCCAGCGGCTAAATTCTTCCCAGCGATCGTCCCAGCCCGGTTTATGACTGGAGAGATTCGCTACCATCGTGCCCAATGCAGCACCGAGTGCGCCCATATAAGCCGCCACAGAGCCGCCGCCGGGAGCGGGAGATTCGCGCGAAGTTTCTTCAGCGAAGCCCTTCACCGTCATTTTAACGAGCGCTTTGTCGTCGCCGTTTTCATCTTCGAGCAGATATTCGATCACTTTCTCGCGCGGGTTGAACGGTTTGAGGTCAGACAAACCGAGCGACTTAATAGCAATCTTAATAATGTCCTCTTTCGGAATACCCGTGGAGCGTTGTTGCTTTTCGAGGAAGTAGCGTCCGGCTTCGAGTAGCGTGCGTTCCGGCACAAGACCTACGATTTCCGTACCCGTAACGCGTACGCCGCGGTTTTGAGCGCAGCGACACACCTCATCAAAGGCCACGTGGAGCGGCGTTACGTTGATATTCGTGATATTCATCGACACCTGTGCGATGCCATATTCTTCAATATACCAACCGATGCCCTTTGTGCCTTTCAGCGTGCCCGGGATCATGATTTTCTTTCCGTTCTCGTCGAGCTTCACCTTTCCGGTAATCGGATTGCCCTCGCGTGCGGGGCGGCCTTTTTCGCGCACATCAAACGCAATAGCGTTAGCACGGCGCGTAGACGTCGTGTTCAGGTTATAGTTTACTGCAATCAAGAAGTCGCGTGCACCGACATTTGTGCAGCCCGTGCGAGCTACGCCCTCGTCGAATGGGCGTGCGCCGAAGTCGGGCGCTTCAGCCGGATCGTTGATTCTTTCAGGGATAGCCTCATATTCACCTCTGCGCACTACCGCCAAGTTTTTGCGCTCCGGCTTCAAAGCTGCGGCCTCATAACAGTAGCACGGGATCTCCAATTCGTCGGCCAAACGCTTCGCCAATTTGCGCGCTAATTCGGCGCACTCTTCCAGCGTAATGCCGGCAACGGGAACGAGCGGCAACACGTCCGTGGCGCCGCTGCGCGGGTGTGCGCCGTGGTGCTGGCGCATATCGATCAGTTGAGACGCCTTGCGCACTGCGCGGAAAGCAGCTTCCATTACCGCATCAGGTTCGCCCACAAAGGTAACCACTGTGCGGTTTGTAGCTTCTCCCGGGTCCACATCAAGCAGACGTACGCCTGCAGAATTGCGGATCTCGTCCGTGATTTGTTGGATAATACCCATATCGCGCCCTTCACTAAAATTGGGCACGCACTCGATAAGTTGCTTTATTTTTGCCATCGTAGCCTAGATTTTATAATCATGATTAACTCCACAAAAGTATGATTTTTGGCTCAGAATAACAAGGAATGGGCAGATTATTTTGTGCATCTTGTTAAAAACGTCCGCATCAGGCAGCGCGTCGACCTATTCTATATGCCAAAAGGGAAGCTTCCGGTGGCGGCGATGTATGTTGCGCTCGTCGTCGCGCCGTTTTCGTGATGCTGAGCGACAAACAAAAACAGAGCAGATCAATAATGACAATCGGTATGCTAACTCTTTATAAATGAGTAGATAATAACCGGAAGTTTCATTTCGATTTGCCGCCTCTTGTTCGTTTGCTGCCACCAAACTATGGTTTGCTCGGGCCAAACGATGGTATGCTGCCGGCAAACGATAGTTTGCTCCCACCAAACAATCGAATGGGGCTTCCGATAGCACGTATTTGGCACGCCGGAAAGCACAGGTTTTGATGGTTGGCGACCCAAATGTGAGGTTGGTCGGTGGCGGTGGCGTTGTTCGTCTTCGCAAATCCACTTCTCTATCGATAAGTAGAAAACTTCTTGCACCTATGTGCTAGCCGCTCAATCATAATAGGGCGAGCCGGATTAAAAACAAAGCACGAAGCGAGCTGCGTATGCGGATTAACGGCGAAAAAAGGCTTCCGTCGTTAGTGTAATAGCCCCTTGCGCTGTTGCGGGTTTGAGGCGCGTGGCGACAGATCTGCTGTCACCAAACTTAAATGTGCCCGCCGCTATCGAAATGCTGCTTTTCGCTGCCCAAACGGCCCTCATCGCAGGCTGAAAAGGCCTACGGCGCGATAAAATAAGGGATGAAACGAGTCGTTTTTCAAATTCTGACTATATTTGTACAATCAATTATCAATCGAATTTCAGTTATGTCAACCATACTTTTCCCGGCTCCTATTTTTGGCCCCGTACATAGTCGGCGCTTGGGTGTTTCTCTGGGCGTCAATCTGATGCCTGCTGATGGAAAACTCTGTTCTTTCGACTGCGTTTATTGCGAATGTGGCTTCAATAAACCGTCCCACTCAGGCAGTAAGCGACCCTCGCGTGAGCAAGTGAAGACCGACTTGGAAAAACAACTACAAAAGATGGTCGAAGAAGGGCGTTTGCCTGACGTGATTACCTTTGCCGGCAATGGTGAACCAACGCTTCACCCCGACTTTGCGGGCATTATAGACGATACAATCGCACTGCGCGATCGCTATTGTCCGCAGGCAAAAGTCAGCGTCTTGAGCAACGCGACGATGGCCTTTAAACCGGATGTGCACGATGCACTCTTGAAAGTGGACAACAACATTTTGAAGCTTGATACGGTAGATCCCGATTTCATACAACTTGTCGACAGACCCGTCGGAAAGTTTGATGTCAATAAGATTATCGACGATTTGGCCGCCTTTCATGGGAAAGTCATCGTGCAAACGATGTTTCTCAAAGGTAAATATCAGGGCCGGGATGTCGATAATACGGGCGATTATTACGTGACGCCCTGGCTTAAAGCCTTGGAAAAGATAAAGCCGGAGGCCGTAATGGTATATACGATCGATCGCGAAACGCCTGCGCACGAATTGCTGAAAGCTACGCCGGACGAACTCGATGCGATCGTAGCGCGAATCAAGGCTTTGGGCATAGATGCCTCAGCTTCGTATTAACATAAAATGAAGAAACTCCCTGCAAACGCCGACTTCCTGCAGCGCGTGCTGAAGACGCTGCGCAGACTGCCGGAGGGCTTACTTCCGGTAAAGGATAAGCGCCTTTTGGTAGCTGTTAGTGGTGGAGCAGATTCCGTTGCTCTCTTGCGCGTGCTGCATCAGTTGGGCTATGCTTGCGAGGTTGCCCATTGCAATTTCCATTTGCGTGGCGAGGCTTCAGATCGTGATGCCGCCTTTGTGCGCAATTTGTGTCGCGATTTGGGCGTTCCTTTCCATTTGCGCGACTTTGCCACTGAAACTTTCGCACGCTCACAGGCCGTGAGTGTGGAGATGGCGGCGCGCGACTTGCGCTACCAATGGTTTGACCAACTCTTGGCTGAGCGTAATTTGTCGGCTGTAGCTGTGGCGCACCATAAGGAGGATAATGTCGAAACTTTTTTCCTGCATCTTGCGCGCGGCAGTGGGCTGCACGGTTTGGTCGGTATGCGCTATCAACGCGAGAAAATCATTCGCCCGCTGCTCGACGTATCGAGGCGGGAGATTGAAGCGTGGTTGTCGGCCATAGGTCAGTCATTTGTGACGGACGAAACGAATGCGGACGTTCGCTTTAAGCGTAATCGGCTGCGTAATCGCATCTTGCCCGAACTGCGTCAGCTCAATCCGGCCTTTGATGATACGTTGCTGCAAACGATGCGCCGCTTGCGTGAGGCGGACGACTATTTGAATCAAGTGCTCGACGATTTGTGGGCAGACTTCACAAGTGTGCTGCCCATCGGCTTTGCGCTGGATTGCCGGCGCGCAAAGGCGCACCCACTCTTCCGCACGCTACTACACAAGCAACTCACCCCGCTGGGCTTCAATGCAGACGAAATAGCAGATGCACTCTGCCGATCGGAAGTGAGGACGGGCGCTTGCTGGGTAGGCGAGGGCTATACGGCCGATTATAATCGCGGCTACTTGGAGATCACGCCTCCGGCGCCTGATTTTGCGCCGTGCTTGCTCAAGACGGGAGAGGTAGAATTGCCGGAGCAGGCGCATCTTTCCGTTCGAACTTATCAGCTTTCAGCATCGCCGGCTTTGGATAAAACGACCCTGCGCTTCAGCGGTAGAGAAGGGGATGCAGAAGATGAAACTACGGTAACGATAGACTTGAGGAATACGCACGAAATTTGCTTAGATCTCGATGAGTTGCAAGGCTTGTGCTATATTCGGCGCGCCCAAGTGGGCGATAGTTTCCGGCCTTTTGGCTTGCAAGGTAGGAAGTTGGTCAGCGATTTGCATACCTCGCTAAAAATATCCCCTGCCCGGCGGAAGCGCACGTTGGTTGTGGGCGATGATTCCGGTCTTTTATGGGTTGTAGGTCTGCGCCGCGCTGCCGGCGCTCCGATTACGGTAAAGACCAAGCGCCTCTTGCGCCTCACGTTCACGCCCCCGATGTCGCCGCTGTAGTTTCGCCTCAAGTAAGCAGCGGCCTTCGCCGCCGGAGTTGCTCATATAGTTATATATATACAAAAGACGGACGCCAAAGCGTCCGTCTTTTGTTGTCTGTAATTCGGCAGATAGCGTGCCGGAATGAGGTAGGCTAATCGCTGATCATTTGCGAATGATGCGACGACTGCCTTTATCTGTCTTCAAAATATAAACACCGGGCTGATTATTGTCGTCTGCGCGCCGCCCTTGCAGATCATAGATGCCGAGGACCTTCTCTGCCGGCTCGCTCGTGACGTCAGTAATGCCCGTGCCTTGCTCTTTCAAGAAATCAAATACGATCAAGTTGCCTTGACGGCGGATGTTGTACAAGGGCCTGTTTAACGTGCCGCCCGTAAATACGCGCATTGCCGGATAAGAACCGATTGAGAGCGTATTGTTGTCGGCATTAGGATATAAATCGTTGACCAGTGGCGTCCAATCTATCTTGCCTTGTGAATCGTAGCCATAAAATTGTTGCTTCACGCCGTCAGCCGGAACATAAGCCATACGCGGATGGTTCTCAAGATTGTTGACTACGTTGGTTGACCACGCTTGTGCATCATAATCAATGTGGAGCACGAGCATACCGGTACCCATTTCCTTCACGTAATAGGGGTTCGCCTGGCGATTCTCAAAGAGATAATACTCATTTGTGTTCTTCGGATTGCGAATAATGTAGGCTGAGTTGTCTTTGCCCTCAATATCGAAGGGATGAAGTGCATACGTCCTCTCGTCCTTTAGCTCCTCAAGTTTCAGCCAGCCCAAGTAAGAGCGCTCGTAGGAAGTGAAAGCCACCGGCGTGGCAGCATTGTTGAGGTAGCAGCCAATGTCCATATGATCCCAAAGGCCCATTGTCTTCAAGCGGTTGCGAACTGAAGGATCGCTGCCCGTATAGTAGCCGTCGGGCAAGCCTAATGCGTGGCCAAACTCGTGCACAAAAATGTTAATGCCGGCAAGACGTTTCTTTTTAACGCCGCCGCTTGTGTATTCATTCAACTCATTGCCGACAAAATAAGCGCCCACCTTCACGCCCTGATTGCCGATGGTGTAGCCGGAGTACATATAGTCGATGCCCGTCCATTGGTGCGGCCAAATATAATCGTCAGAGTTGCTGTCTGTAGAGTTCGCCTCGCCCGGTCCGGCATACATAATGCTTACCAAAGGCACGCAACCCTTGTCAGCTTCAACATATTTGTTGAAATCTACGCCTTGTTCCGCCGCCAAATTGCAGGCTTCCTTGACAAGATCCAAGACGCGGACGTCATTACGCCCGTTGCTATTCTTTCCGTAATAAGCATAGCCGTGAGAAACCTTGACTTTCGCCACCACTTCAAAGGTCGGGTCAAACAAACCCTGGCTCATTGCCAAGAAATAATCGCGAGCTGAGCCGTGCGTAAAAGGCTCGTCGTGATAGCCTTTCTCGTTTAGTTGGCGCGAAATCTTCTCTGTGGTTATGGTATCGCCCAATTCTACGTCGGCATAGCTTACCAAGATGACGGGAATCGTGTGCTTGCCGACGCTACTCACAGCGCCGAAGCCTGAAACGCCCCATTGGCCAAGCCCATCTCCATTGTTGCCGATCATCTTCGTGCGATGCTCTGGCAGAGATAAGAGTTGGTCTACTTGTTGAGCCGTATTTGATAGCTTTTTGATCAATTTTAGTTCGGGAGCTTTGCGATCTTGCGGATTATGCGCCAACTGCTTGGTGGCAATAAGTTTGCCGTCCTTCACCTCTGCATAGTATAAGCCGTTATCAGCTCCTCTTTGGAGGATCAGGCCATCGATTGTCGTATAATAACCAAAGCGTTCGTCGCCGCAACGATACACTGTGATTTCTGAGCCATCAGCTTGGCGTAGCGTGAATGCATCCGGCCGTGGCGGAATCGCAAATGCGCTTACCTGCACAAGCACAAAAAGGCAAAATAGTAAAAAGTGTCTCATAAAAAGTTGTCCAAAATTTCTGCGAAAATAAAGATAAAAACATGACCATCAAAGTGGAACAATTACAAATCAAATCTTTCGTTCGAAATTTAACACTTTATTTCTATCTGCTCCTATGTTTTGTCTTGCCAACTTGAAGCAATTATCCAAACCTTTTGGGTCCGATTCGATAGGAGCTGAATTTTTGTATTAAGCAAATGGAGATCAGAAGAATAAGCTTTTCCGGTCTCGAAAAATGATGCTTCTGCAGTCGTTTTCGAGGCAATATTTGTCGGCAAAAAAGGAAGTTCCATCTTGTTGTCCTCAAAAGTTTTTACCAATTTTGCAGACGCTCTTCGGAAAAGATTGAAGTTTGTAATGTCACAGAATAAATGGGATCTTTGTATTAAGACTTTGCAAGCACATGTGTCGGAACAAGCTTTCCGCACGTGGTTTGCTTATTTGAAGTTTGTCAGCCTTGACGCCGACAAACTTGTGATTGGTGCACCCAATAAGTTTGTGATCGATTACATAGAAGGCAACTATCTCGCTTTGTTGCAAACCAGCATCAAAGCCCATTTTGGTAATGTTAAGGTAGCTTATTCTTTTCCGAAAGAAGGTGAGGCGCCCCGTCGCGAAAAGGTTGAAAAGGTCGAAGAAGCTCCCCGCCGCGAGCGCTTAGATCCACAACTCAACCGCGATTATACCTTTAAGGCTTTTGTCGAGGGCCGTGCCAACAAATTAGCGCGCGTTATCGGCTTAGCCATTGCCAAAGAGCCCGGAAAACCTGCCTTCAATCCTTTTTTTCTTTACGGCCCCAGCGGCGTAGGTAAGACGCATTTGGTCAACGCCATCGGCTTGCGGATTCTTGAATCGCAGCCCGAGCGGCGCGTGTTATACGTGCCGGCCCATTTGTTTAAGACGCAGTACACCGACTCCGTCCTTCACAATACGATCAACGACTTTATCCATTTTTATCAAACGATTGACGTCCTGATCATCGACGATATACAAGAGATCACCACAGCTAAAACGCAGCAGGCCTTTTTCCACATCTTCAATCACTTGCAACAGAACGGCCGACAGATTATTATCACCTGCGATCGCGCCCCCGTTGATTTCGAAGGCATTGAAGAGCGTATGCTTACGCGCTTCAAATGGGGCACGGTGACAGAAATGGAAAAGCCCGACGTTGCCCTTCGGCGCGCCATACTCACGGCAAAAATCAAGCGCGACGGCTTAAAGTTTCCGCCCGAAGTGGTAGATTATATCGCCAACAATGTAGAGAGTAGCGTGCGCGAGCTTCAAGGCATTGTCAATTCGATTATGGCTTATTCCGTCGTGGACAACTGCGATATTTGCCAAGAATTGGTCGAGAAAGTCGTGGCGCGAGCAGTCAATCTTGAGAAACACGAACTAACGCTCGATGATATTGTCAAAGCCGTATGCAAACGCTACAACGTCAAGTTGAAAGACGTCAACTCAAAGAGTCGTAAGCAGGGCATCGTCTTGGCACGCCAGTTGGCGATGTTCCTCTCCCACAAATATACGACGCTTCCTTACTCGCAAATAGGTCACTTGATCGGGCGTAAGGATCATTCTACGGTATTGCACGCCTGCAATACGATTTCCAACCGTATAACCACCGATAAAAACTTCCGACGCGAGGTGGAGGAGTTGGAGTCTACATTAAAGTAGGTCCAATACTGATTCGCTTGGCGCTTCGTTTCCTTTCGCGTCAAACCGAAAATCGTTGCGCCGCTCCATATACATATATATAATAGACCACCGATGATGACCCCGCGCGAAGCTTTGAAGAAATACTTCGGCTACACCAACTTCCGGCCTTTGCAGGAAGACATCGTAGCCACCACGCTTGCGGGCGTCGACTCGCTGGTGCTGATGCCTACGGGCGGCGGAAAATCCATTTGCTTCCAGTTGCCGGCCCTCTTGTTGTCGGGCGTGACGCTGGTGGTCTCTCCCCTGATTTCTTTGATGCAAGACCAGGTGGAGAACCTGCGCGAAGCAGGCATCCCCGCTTGTGCTTTGAATAGCAACCAGACGGCTGATGAGCAACTCCGGCTGCGCCGCGCCTGCCTTGATGGTCGCGTGAAGTTGCTATATATGGCGCCCGAGACCGTATTTAAGGAATTGGACCAACTACTTGCTGCTTTGCCGATCAGTTTAGTGGCTATTGACGAGGCGCATTGTGTAAGTCAGTGGGGCCACGACTTCCGTCCCGAATATGTCCAACTGGGTACGCTCCGCAAAGCCTTTGGCAGCGCCCCCTTCATGGCCCTTACGGCTACGGCCGACGAGGTGACGCGGCAAGATATTCGCGAGCGCCTCAACCTGCATTCGCCCCGCGTTTTCATTTCTTCGTTCGACCGCCCGAATCTTTCGCTCAACGTCTTCCGCGGCTTAAACGGTGCGGAGAAACTCAAGGCTATCAATCGCTTCCTCGGCATACGTGCCGGCGAAAGCGGGATTATTTACTGCCTATCGCGGAAAACGACGGAGCAACTGGCCGAAAAACTCGAGGCCTTGGGCGTATCGGCGCGCCCCTACCACGCAGGTTTGTCGGCCGATAAGCGCCGCGAGACGCAACAGGCTTTTATTGCCGACCAATTACGGGTGGTTGTGGCCACCATCGCCTTTGGAATGGGCATAGATAAAAGCAATGTGCGCTGGGTCATTCATTATAATTTGCCCAAGAGCATCGAGAGTTATTACCAAGAAATCGGGCGTGCCGGTCGCGATGGCGACCCTGCCGATACTTTGCTCTTTTACAACTACGCCGACATCGTGCAATTGGAGAAGTTTGCGCGCGAAAGCCACTTACGCGAGATCAATTTGGAGCGCCTTGATCGCATGCGCGAATATGCCGAATCCAATGTTTGCCGCCGCCGCATCCTCTTAAATTATTTTGGCGAAGTATCTGCCGCCGACTGTGGCAATTGCGACGTCTGCAAGAGTCCGCCCGAGCGCTTCGATGGTACGCGCGAGGCGCAGATGGCTTTGAGTGCGATTGTGCGCAGCGGAGAGCGGATTTCTATGCCCGTAGTCGTGGATATTTTGCGCGCAGTTTACTCTCCGGCCGTGAAAGAAGGAGGCTACGACCGGTTGAAAACTTTTGGCGTAGGCCGCGCTTTGAGTGCAGCAACCTGGCGCGATTATCTCTTGCAATGTTTGCAAATGGGACTCTTCACCATCAATTACGCTGACCAACTCCATCTGCAAGTGACCGAGCTTGGGCGCGACGTCCTCTATGGGCGCAGTTCGATTATGCTGGCTGTTTATCGCCCGCCCGAGCGTGTGGAAAAGCCGGCGAAGAAGAAAGGGCGCAAGTCGCGCGCGTCCCAATCCGCCGATGTGGAGGCCGATTTGCAACAAATGGAAGTCGATAAAAATCTCTTTGAGCGCTTGCGTGCCCTTCGCTTAGCGTTGGCCAACAAACAAGGCTATCCCCCTTACATTATAATGAGTGACCGCACGCTGCGCCTCTTGGCTACAATTCGCCCGAAGACCTTGGACGAATTGAGCAATATCTCCGGTATCGGCGAGTATAAGCGCGATAAGTACGGTCCGGCTTTCTTGAAAGTGATCAATGACTAAGTCTTTGTCGCTCGGCGAAGCCTACCAGCGGCGCACCGACTTCTCACTTTGTCAAAAGGGGGTGTGCTTTTTAGCAAACGAAGTAGCGCTTGTCGCCCTTCATCTCTATCTTTTCACACCCTTTTCTCCACCCTTTTATACAGACCGTCTGCCACCTTATCGCTTGGCAGGCATAGCTGTCGTACCATCCTTTTATCAGCATCCATAAATCTTTGGATGAGCAAAATTCCGTCTTATTTTTCTGCGGTCAAGACTTTGACAATAAGCGCATAGCACGTTGTTCGTCACCCTTAAGTCTGCCGCGCGTAGTTTTTTATCACGATAAAAAAGGTTTGCGCTCACGAAAACAAAGGCTTACGCTCGTGATGAAAAAGGTTTGCGCTCACGATGAAAAACCGAGTGGCGGAGATTTTCTGTGTGCAAAACAGCGTTTGTCGACGAGCGTTTATGCGTGAGCAGCACTTTGTTTCCGGCCTTTCTTGACCTGACTCCAATCGTTCGCCTCGTTTCGCAGGTACAAGAAAAACGTTTATGCGTAAGCATCTTTATTTTTTACTTCATCGCCGCGCCTTGGTTTGATAAGGGCGCGTGGAGGCGGCTTGTCCTGATGTCCATGCAGTATCTGCGGCGCGCAAGGCTTGAGGAAGTCCGCCGCTTCGAGGGGGCTAAAAAGGCCGCTTCAGGTGTAAAGCGTTACGTCTTTTGCCTTGAACAGAGACGATATCGGAGAAACGGCGATGAAAACATTGGCCGTTATACTTTTTCGCCGTATCTTTGCCGCGAATAATAATTTAGGGGTGCCTACTCGTGCCTTGCGGACGCCTTGCGCCGTGAGCTATTCGGTTGAAGCAGCGAGCTGACGAACACGACTTCCGCGGGGAGCGGCTGAGAACAAACCCTTATAACCTGATCCGGGTAATGCCGGCGAAGAGAAAATTACTGTTATATGCGAAGAACTTTATTCTTGGCAGTCTTATCCTTGACTGTCGGACGCGCTTTCGCGGATGAAAGCGACACGTTGAAAACCTATCGTTTGCAAGAAGTGCAAGTTACGTCTACGCGAGCCGGTCGGAAGACCCCCGTAGCTTTTACCAACTTGTCGAAAAAGTATCTTTCCACACTCGATTTTGGGAAAGATATGCCTGCGCTTTTGTCCTTGACGCCGAGCGTGACGACTTCGAGCGATGCCGGTATAGGCATCGGCTATTCGGACTTGCGCGTGCGCGGCACAGACCCAACGCGTATCAACATTACGGCCAATGGTATTCCGCTCAATGATGCAGAAAGCAACAAGGTTTATTGGGTGAATATGGGCGATTTTGCGTCGACCTTGGGTAGCGTCCAGTTGCAGCGCGGCGTAGGTACGTCGACCAACGGCAGTGGTGCGTTCGGCGCGACGCTGAATATGCAGACGGAGAGCATAGCTGAGTTGCCCTATGTGCAACTTGATGCTTCGGGCGGTAGTTATGCCACGCATCGCGAGAGTTTGCGCTTTGGTACGGGCCGTCTGAATGGACATTGGGGCTTGGATGGGCGCTTGTCGAACATCGGAAGTCAAGGCTACATCGACCGCGCCGGCTCGCGCTTGAATTCTTACTTCTTGCAGGGTGGTTATTTTTCAGACCAAACGGTCGTGAAATTGGTTACGTTTAACGGCACGGAGCGCACGTATCACGCGTGGGACTATGCTACGGAAGAGCAAATGAAGAAGTATGGGCGTCGCTACAACCCTTGTGGAAAATATAAGGACGCTGCCGGCAATACGGTCTATTATAAGGATCAGATCGACAACTATCATCAGCAGCATTATCAGTTGTTCTGGAATCAACTCTTGAACGACGCTTGGGATTTTAATCTCGCGCTGCATTATACGCACGGCAAAGGCTACTACGAACAGTATAAGACGAACCAAAAGCTGTATAAATATCTGCTCCAACCGCGTTCGGGATCGAAGAGCGACTTGATTCGTCGAAAATATTCCGCGGCCGATTTTTACGGAACCGTGTTCTCGGCCAATTATCATGCGGATCGGTTGACCGCAAACTTGGGCGGCGGATGGAATAACTACAAGGGCGACCACTACGGACGCGTCCTCTGGGTGGCAGAGTTTGACGGCAAGCAACAACCGAACCATCCGTATTATGATAATCAAGCCGATAAGAAGGATTTTAACGTATATGCGAAAGCCAACTTCGAACTGCTGAAGGGCCTGAACCTATATGGTGACCTGCAATATAGATATGTGAAATACAATATCGATGGCCCGAGCGATCAGTTTGATGCTGCGAAACAGCAAGTGGCCTATAATGTGCACGAAACCTTCAACTTCTTCAATCCGAAAGCGGGCTTGTCGTGGACAATAGCGCCCCGGCATACGGCTTACTTGTCTTACGCGATGGCGCATAAAGAGCCTACGCGCAACGATTACGAGAATGTGTTGCAAAATTCCTCAAAGCCGCGCCACGAAACCTTGAACGACTTCGAGCTGGGCTATAACTTCTCCGGCGATCGCTTGTCGTTCGGCGTCAATTTCTATTATATGCGCTACAAAGATCAGTTTGTGCTGACCGGAGAACAAAACGCCATCGGCGAAATGATTTCCAAAAACGTCGGCGATTCCTATCGTCGCGGCGTGGAGTTGCAAGCTGCTTGGCGCCCCTTCGACTTTCTGCGCTGGGATGCCAACCTTACGTGGAGCCATAACCGAGAAAAAAATACGTTGGTTCAAATGAACGACACGGGAGAGACGGTAAACTTGGGCAATACGCCGTTGAGCTTTTCTCCAAATCTGATTTTTAACAACGTATTTACAGCCGAATATCGCGGATTTCGCGCTTCTTTGCAGACGCAATACGTAAGTCGGCAGCTGATGACGCGGACCGGCTTCACGCAATTTGAGGAAGACGGCCACACTGTCCATACTTCGATCGATCCATATTTGGTTAGTAATCTCGATTGTTCCTATACTTTCAGTCGCCTAAAGCCTTTTAAGGCCCTGACGGTAGGCTTTACGATCTACAACTTGATGAATGCGAAGTATGAAAGCAACGGTGCGGCCAACGTAGTCTTGAAGAAGGATGCTGCGGGCAAGGTTATCGCATATCAAGATAGCGACTACAACGCTTATTCCGTGTTTTCGGCGCAAGCACCGCTTCACTTCCTGGCCCATATCTCCATTCGTTTTTAATTTTAATCTCACCTTCCCGCACCGCCGCCCCGCCTGAGGGCGCGGGCGGCTTGATGCTTTTTTATGGAAGAGCTACTTACGTTTTTGCAAACCTACCATCACGCGCTCTTAGACGGGCTTGGTGCGCTCTTGGGCTTCATTTATCTTTGGTATGAGTATCATGCCGACGCCCGACTTTGGCCTGTGAGTATGATTATGCCGGCTATCGACATTTATCTCTATTATAAAGTAGGTCTTTATGCCGATTTTGGGATGGCCATTTACTATTTCTGCGCTGCGGCTTACGGCTGGCTTGTATGGAGTAGGCGCCGCGGCAATTCGAAAGTTGAAGTGCTGCCCATTACGCACCTTCCGAAGCGTGTGGCTGCCTATTCTTTAGGCGTTTTCCTTCCGATTTGGGGCGCGCTGTATTATATATTGTCCGTCTGGACCAATTCTACCGTTCCCCTCCTCGATAGTTTGGCCAACGCGCTCAGCATTATCGCGCTTTGGATGTTGGCCCGTAAATACGTAGAGCAATGGCTCGTTTGGATAGTTGTTGATATTATCCTCTGCGGGCTGTATGTGTACAAAGGTGTTCCCTTCCACGGCGTACTCTACGGCGCTTACGTGCTGATAGCCTTGGTTGGTTTCCGAAAATGGCGTACTATGGCGGTGCGAGCATAGCGATTTGCGGCACAACAATAAGACGAGAGAACGGCAGAATCAGCTGCTGTTCTCTCTTTTTCTTTGTTTTTAGTTAGAAAAATGCGATAAATAATTGTTTTTACAAAGAAAAATGCCTATATTCGCCAATGAAAACATTTCGCCATCTTGATTGGGCGATTTGACAACACAATTGCCGAAAAAATCAGTAGAAGTAACGCACACGAAATCTATGCAGCAAGAAAACAAAGCCTTACCCGAGCGCTTTTTGTCCTACTTAGCAAGCGACAAAGGCTATTCTCCGCTCACGATCAAGAAATATCGCGACGTCTTGGAGGGCTTTGAGGCGTTTTATCTCAGCCAAGAGGCTACGCTGACTTGGCAGACGATCGATGCCGACTTGGTGCGCCGCTGGATTGTTTGGCGTATGGACGACGGCATCGTAGGAAGGACGGTCCGAAGAGACCTTAGCGCGCTGCGCAGCTTTTATCGCTATCTGCTGGTCTTGGGTTTGATCGAAAAAGATCCGATGTGCTTCGTCAAAAATCCCAAGTCGGCTCAGCCCTTGCCCGCTTTCGTGCGGCAAAGTGAGATGGATCGCTTATTTGATAAGACCCATTTCCCCGAAACGTTTGAAGGGCAGCGCGACTATCTCATCCTGCTTACTTTTTATAGTACCGGCGTGCGACGAGCCGAACTTTTGGCCTTGCAATGGGCCGATATTGATCTGAGTCGCTGCGAAGTGCGCGTCACCGGAAAGCGCAATAAGCAGCGCATCATCCCCTTTGGCGCCGAGTTGGCCGAGGCTTTTCAAGCCTATTACGTCGCGCGGATGGACGTGGTCAAGCACATGAGCGGCCCACTCTTTATCCAAAGCAATGGGCGGCCGTTGCAGCCGACGCAAGTAGGGCGTATCGTTCACGATTACTTGTCGCTCGTGACAAATATCAAGAAAAAGAGTCCACACGTGTTGCGTCATTCCTTTGCAACGGCAATGCTTAACAACGGTGCCGACTTGACGGCCGTCAAGGAACTCTTAGGTCATAGCAACTTGAACACAACGGCGATTTACACGCACGTGACGCCCGAGGAGCTACTCAAAGAATATAAACACGCCCATCCAAGGGCTTAACCCGATAATCAAAGGAGGTTTTTATGGAACTAAAGATTCAATCGATCCAATTCAACGTTACGGAAAAGTTGCAGGCTTTTATCCAAAAGAAGTTTGCGAAAATTGCGAAGTTCAACGAAAATATTTCTGCAGCAGAAGTTATTCTTAAGGTGACGAAGCCTGAAACGGCCAACAACAAGTCGACAGTGCTGAACATCAATGTGCCGGGAGAAAACTTCCACGTCGAGAAAGTCTGCGACACATTCGAAGAAGGCGTAGACCTCTGTATGGAATCTATGCTGCGCCAATTGAGTAAATACAAAGAAAAGCAGCGCGGCAAAAAGGCCGACCCCATTCGCAAGATGGAAGGTGGCTTCGAGGCCGAATAAGCACCACATTTTTGTACCTTTACTACTGATTAAGCAATAGTTTCACGCTATTGATATTGTAGATTGTTGTAGTCCGCCGAGCCAAATGCTCGGCGGACTATTTTTTTGTCGGAGTGGGGGAGGAGCAGGGCAATGTAGCCACTCCGTATGACGGTTATTCTTATCGCTAAAGTGTCCATCTTTATCGCGAATATGCTATTCGGCAAGCTTCCTTGAGTATATTGCGCAAGGCGAGGCGCATTTTTGCCCGCCCGGCGCTGAAGATTCTTTGCCTTTTGCGCACTGTTTGATCGCTTGCTGCCGCCAAACTATCGTTTGCTCCCACCAAACCATTGTTTGCTCGGGGCATACTATCGTTTGGTGGGAGCAAACGAAGTGCGCGAAGGCTTTTAGTCTTTACCATCTTGCCTGAAATCCTCACATTTCCTATCGATCAGAAGCTTCGACCGCGTGCAGTGGATGTTTTGCAGCTGCGGTCTTTTCCTTTTCAGAGATTTTCGATGGCCAAATGCAAAGAATCGAGGTGAAATATGCATCTTGTAAGACGAATTATGGATTTATGACAAAAAAACGGCGAAACGTCTTTTCAAAGCAGGAGATTTTGTATCTTTGCCTTGAATTAATGTAACTGATATGAAACACAAAGTTATTTTTCCTGCCTTAGCTCTTTTGCTGCTATGTGGTGCGTCGCTGTTTTCAGCTTGTCATAAAGAGGATTTACCGCCAATGGGAGGCGAAGATCCTACTCCCAATAAGACTTTCTTTGATCTGACGGACGCGCATCCAAAAGATACGCTGCGTGTACGCGGTTTGAGTAGTAGAATTTCCGATTTGAAGATCGTGGAAAAGGCGACAAAAACCAACTTGGGGGAGATCGTTTTCGAAGGAAATCCCACAAAAACCCCTTATGCAGAGATTACGTATGAATCTCCCGGCATTTTCTCTAAAGTAACTGTATTTGACTGGGTTGAAATAGAGAAAATCAAATCTGTAGGCGATGAAAATATCTATGTTTTCAAGCGCATCGGAGATCGCAATAAGGATAAAAAATTGCAAATCCAACTCCGGCTGTGGGCAGATATACCTTATCACGAACCCGTAAGGGTTGAATAGCCCGTCAATGCTAAACGCAGCCTCATTATTTCGGATAATGGGGCTGTATTTTTGACGCTATATATAATATTGTGTGGGCCTCTTTCGGTATAAGGCTGATCACGCATTACTCGTTAAAAGACCGGGCCTCGCTCCGCCACTATTTTTTACGGCGGAGATGAATGTGGTAAATCTTTTTCAGGAAAAGGGGTGAAATAAATTGCACTTTTGTTTTGCGGATTAGAATTATTGCCTAACTTTGCAGCCGTTTCGAGGTAGGCCCAAGAGCTTATGTAGTTTAGGCTATAGTCTTTTGGGAATCTGCTCGCGGCTCGGGCAAATACCAGAGTGGCCAAATGGGGCAGACTGTAAATCTGCTGGCTTACGCCTTCGGTGGTTCGAATCCATCTTTGCCCACCTCGGGGTGCGTAAGACCTACGAAACTTTATTGCGGAAATAGCTCAGTTGATAGAGCACTAGCCTTCCAAGCTGGGGGTCGCGGGTTTGAGTCCCGTTTTCCGCTCACTCTTGCTGTAATAGCTCAGCGGTAGAGCACTTCCTTGGTAAGGAAGAGGTCCCGAGTTCAAATCTCGGTTACAGCTCTGCTCGGCTTGAAAATGTATGGCGCGCAGGGAAAATCTTTCCTTGGGTTCCTTGCTTACTCAAAATAACGAACATTCATATTTTAAATAAATACAGCTATGGCTAAAGAAAAATTTGAGCGGACCAAACCGCACGTAAACATCGGTACGATTGGTCACGTCGATCACGGTAAGACGACCTTGACGGCAGCCATTACAAAGGTACTCGCTGAGAAGGGTTTTTCTAAATCTGACGAGATCAAATCTTTCGATCAGATTGATAATGCTCCTGAGGAAAAAGAGCGTGGTATTACGATTAATACGTCGCACGTTGAATATGAAACAGAAAAACGTCACTATGCACACGTAGACTGCCCGGGTCACGCCGACTACGTGAAGAACATGGTAACGGGTGCTGCGCAGATGGACGGTGCTATTCTTGTAGTTGCTGCTACGGATGGTCCGATGCCTCAAACGCGTGAGCACATCCTTCTTGCTCGTCAGGTGAACGTTCCTCGTCTTGTTGTCTTCTTGAACAAGTGTGACATGGTTGAGGATGAAGAGTTGATCGAACTCGTTGAAATGGAGGTTCGTGAATTGCTCGAAGAATACGACTATGAAGGCGATACTCCTATCATTCGCGGTTCTGCACTCGGTGCGTTGAACGGTGTTGCTAAGTGGGAGGATAGCGTTATCGAATTGATGAATGCTGTTGATACTTGGATTGAAGAACCTGTTCGCGACGTTGAGAAGCCTTTCTTGATGCCTGTTGAGGACGTGTTCTCTATCACGGGTCGTGGTACTGTTGCTACCGGCCGTATCGAAACCGGTGTGGTTAAGGTGGGCGACGAAGTTCAGATCCTCGGTCTTGGTGAAGACAAGAAGTCGGTTGTAACCGGCGTTGAGATGTTCCGTAAGATTTTGGATACAGGTGAAGCTGGCGATAATGTAGGTCTTCTTCTTCGTGGTATCGAAAAAGACGAAATCAAGCGCGGTATGGTTATCACGCACCCGGGAACTATCAAACCTCACTCTAAGTTTAAGGCTTCTATCTACGTATTGAAGAAGGAAGAAGGTGGCCGTCACACTCCGTTCGGCAACAAATATCGTCCTCAGTTCTATCTCCGTACGATGGACTGCACGGGTGAAATTCACCTCCCTGAAGGCGTAGAAATGGTTATGCCTGGCGATAATGTTGAGATTTCTGTAGAATTGATCTATCCGGTAGCATTGAACGTAGGTCTTCGCTTCGCAATCCGTGAAGGTGGCCGTACGGTAGGTTCTGGTCAGATCACTGAGATCCTTGACAATTAATAGGCTTTCTCGTCTTTAAGTAGACGAAACCTATCTCTATAAAGAATCAATAATGAGCGCTCGCCTTTTATGGCGAGGCTCATTCTTACGGGAATAGCTCAGTTGGTAGAGCACTGGTCTCCAAAACCAGGTGTCGGGAGT